>Ga0209652_1001631_pt1 | contig 18159 bp, 15 predicted proteins | sample SaaInl74LU_5_DNA_FD_184641 | JGI IMG/M metagenome (GOLD analysis project Ga0209652, IMG submission 184641) | Marine microbial communities from expanding oxygen minimum zones in the Saanich Inlet - ESP_74LU_5_DNA (SPAdes) (version 2) | ecosystem: Environmental > Aquatic > Marine > Intertidal zone...
TTCTGCAATGTACAGATCGAGCTTGTAGCTGAAGAACTGGTACCAATAATCGCCGTCAAAAAAGCCTTTACGCTCTGGAACTACAACAGCGGCGTTTCCATCAGAAAAAAGAATGCGCAAAAAGGGCACTACCGCAAGGAAGGTAAAGAGCGACAATACCGAGGCAAGGATGTTGAACACCAAATTGGCAACAAGGTTCAACTTGTAATTGGCGGCTAGCCCGAACAGTTCTTTAAATTTCTTCAAGGCGTATGTTTAGATTCCGGTGTAATTCGAAGGTGTAATGGTTTTCAAATATGCCTTCGTTTTATCATCAACGTTCAAGGTATCAATAAAATCGTGAATGCTTTTTTGGTTGATGACTTCGTTCTTCCGCGTCAGTGCTTTCAAAGCTTCATATGGCGCAGGATAGTTTTGTCTTCTCAAAACGGTTTGAATGGCCTCAGCAACAACGGCCCAATTGCGCTCGAGGTCGGCAGCAAATGCGGCTTCATTCAAGAGTAATTTCCCGAGTCCTTTTTCCAAAGATTTCAAGGCAATCATACCATGCGCGAAGGGCATCCCAATGTTGCGAAGTACGGTAGAGTCGGTAAGGTCGCGCTGCAGCCTAGAAATGGGCAACTTCGCAGCAAGGAACTCCAAAAGTGCATTGGCAATACCGAGGTTTCCTTCGCTGTTTTCAAAATCAATGGGGTTAACCTTATGCGGCATTGCTGATGATCCCACTTCTCCTTGCTTGATTTTCTGCTTGAAGTAATCCATCGAAACATAGGTCCAAATGTCGCGGTCCAAATCAATCAAGATGTTGTGAATGCGTTTCAAAGCGTCGCACAAAGCGGCGAGGTTGTCGTAGTGCTCAATTTGTGTGGTGGTTTGCGATCTGCTCAATCCAAGAACATCGTTCACAAAGCGGTTACCAAATTGCTTCCAATCCCTTTCTGGGTAAGCCACATGGTGGGCGTTGAAGTTTCCTGTAGCTCCACCAAATTTCGCTGAATAAGGTATGGCATCCAATTGCTTGAACTGCACATCCAAACGTTCCACAAAAACCATCATTTCTTTGCCTAAGCGGGTAGGAGATGCCGGTTGTCCGTGTGTTCTCGCTAACATCGGAACGTCTTTCCAGTCGTTCGCCAAAGCAGCAAGTTGATCGCGAACGCTTTGCAACATTGGTCGGTAAACCTCGTTCATGGCTTCCTTCATGCTCAAAGGAATAGCGGTGTTGTTGATGTCTTGCGATGTTAAACCAAAGTGAATGAACTCTTTGTAGTCTTGAAGTCCCATTTCATCAAACTTGGCTTTAACGAAGTACTCCACTGCTTTTACATCGTGGTTGGTGGTTTTCTCTGTTTCTTTGATGATGAGCGCATCGGCTTCTGTAAAATTGCGGTAAACATCGCGAAGCGCTTCAAAAACACTTTTATCCACGGCTTCTAACTCAGGTAAACCTGCTTCAACTAAAGAAATAAAGTATTCGATTTCAACCCAAACACGGTAGCGGATTAGTCCAAATTCTGAAAAATAGGGCGCCAGGGCCTTGGTGTGTCTGCTGTATCGGCCGTCTGCAGGAGATACTGCAGTTAAAGGGTTGAGTTCCATAAATTTTGCTTGTAAGAAGCGGCAAAGATAATTAATTGTGGGGAGGGTAAACAGAAGGACTTATCTTAGTGCCATGAATTTATATCCTATTAACAATGGTTTTTTCAAGCTGGATGGCGGCGCCATGTTTGGTGTGGTTCCAAAAAGCATTTGGCAGAAAAGCAATCCGGCAGACGCCAACAACATGTGCTCTTGGGCACTGCGTTCACTTTTGATTGAAGATGATGGTCGTTTAATGTTGATCGATTGCGGTATGGGAAACAAACAAAGCGAGAAGTTCTTTGGCTACTATTATCTTTTTGGTGATGATTCATTAGACAAATCGCTTGCGAAATATGGCTTCCACAGAGATGATATCACTGATGTTTTTCTCACGCACCTCCATTTTGATCATTGCGGTGGAGCCATTGAAATGAATCGGGAAACGAATCTTCTTCAACCTGCATTTAAAAACGCTCATTTTTGGAGTTGTGAACCGCACTGGCAATGGGCAACAAATCCAAACCCCCGAGAAAAGGCAAGTTTTTTAGCTGAAAATATCAACCCTATTGAGGCAAGTGGACAACTCAAGTTTGTTGAACGAAATGGTGTTTTCACCAAAGAGGCTTTTCCTAAAATCGACATTTTTTTTGCTGACGGACACACGGAAAGCCAGATGATTCCTCATATTCAGTACAAAGGAAGAACGGTGGTGTTTATGGCAGATTTACTTCCTTCAACCGGACACATACCACTCCCTTATGTGATGGGTTATGACACACGTCCACTACTTACTTTAGACGAGAAGGCCAGCTTCTTAAACAAGGCTGCCGATGAAAATTATATCTTATTTTTGGAACACGATTCAACCAACGAATGCTGCACGGTAAAACACACAGAAAAGGGAGTTCGCTTAGATCAAACTTTCAGATTATCAGAAATTTAGTACTTACAACGGTATTTTTGTTGAGCACGCTCTTGGGGAGTGCACAGGCATTGAAATACAAGTATGAATCGGCTCAACTCGCAGAATGGCTTGGAGGAATAAGCATTGTGGTGCTTGAAAATGAAGTTCAAGAGTCGAGCACAATTCGTGTTGCAGGGAGTGATCGCGATCATGCTGATTCACCCGTAAACAATAAGCAATTTATCGCAGCAGCAGAGCAGTACTTGGAAGGTATTGAGCATTATTATTGCTATTTGAATCCGGGCGAAGAACTGAGCGCTGATTTGAGCAAATTGGAACTCTTCACGAAAAATAAAGAGTTGGTTGAATATGATCGAATCATCGGGAGAAGCTTCTTCACCCTAAGGATCGTCAAAGGTTTGTATGCCGAATACCACGATTTCGAAATCATGAAGAAAGGGAAGTCATGGTCGAGCCACACGGCAGATCCACTCTTGGCGCCCATCGTTCAACAAGTTCAAAAAAGAGAGCGCTTTCAGCGGATTCTGAACGATTGGATGAGTGAACGGGGGTATCTTGTGTATACGAGCGGACTTCAGCAAGCAAAAAAACAGCTCTTGAACGATAAGCAAATCGAGGAATTAAGGGCCATGCAAAAAAAGGGCTTGGACATCAATGGCAGAATCAGTGGTACGCCAACGGAATTGAGTGTATTGCTTCAGGAAATCATTGATGGTAAACGCATTTATCAGGCCTTGGTGCTTGAGCGCTTCGTTCCATTTGAAAAGGCTAAAGGGAATAAGCTGCACAAGGTAAATTACCGCCACTATTATTATCTCGACGCTGCCTTGCCTCCGGGCCGACGAGTAATGAATTCAATGGAAGGACTCATTCGTTTGATGAGAAGCAGGTTCATTGACTACACCGAGTAGGCGCTTTTCTCGGCAAAGGGCCCTTGTCTTTTATTCAATCATAAATTTCCCAAAGGATTTAACTTGGAAGCCGCGCAAAGTCTTACCTTAATAAGGCTTAAACGAAATACCATGCGCTGGACATTCTTCTTTTTTCTATTTCTTTCTTTTTCTTTTCTGGGTGAAGCACAAACATCATCCCGGGCAGAAGCCATTCGTTTTCTTCAAGATGGTGAACGCTTCTTGCAACGCGGTCAGCTCACTGAAGCTTTAGACCAGTTCACCATTGCCATTCAAGCCGACTATTCTTACGCCGATGCTTTTTTAAAGCGTGCTATGATTTATCAAATGCAAGGCCGATACAGAGAGGCTGAAATGGATTATAATCAGGCACTACAGCTCAATCCCAATGCGGCCCTGCTTTATGATCAGCGCGGGCGATTGAAGCTTTTGGCAAAGGATTATTCAGGCGCATTGGAAGACCACAACACGGCCCTCAAGCTCAAGCCCAACGACCTCACCTTTATCGATCACCGTTTAGACGGTTATTACGCTTTGGGCAATTATAATTTGCTCCTCAGTGCTTTGGATGAAATGATTGTTACGAGTCCGAACGACGAGGTATTGCACGAGAAAAAAGCACGTGTGCTCTACGAAATGAAAGAGTGGAATCAAGCGTTGAAAAGCATCAATGAAGCTCTTGAAATTAACGGAAGTTCTGCCTTGGCTTTTGATTTGAAAGGACTCATTTTGATGCAGCAAGGAAACTACGACGAATCCTTGAGTGCCTTTAATCAAGCCATCTTCATCAACCCCGTTTTTCCAATTGCTCACCTCAATAGAGCTATTGTTCATTATGGATTGGGAAATGAAAAAAAGGCCATCGAAGATTTGAATACCGCCATCGAAATGGGGAAAAACTCGTCGAATATCTACTTCTTTCGCGGAGTTTTAAGGAAGGAGTCTGGAGATTATGAAGGAGCTTTGAACGATTACGACCGGGTCATCGACCTAGACAGCACTTATACCGATGCCATTTTCAATCGATCGGTGACTTTGAAAATGATGGGCGATTATAGCGAAGCCGTGGTAGGTCCAGAAGCCCTACTTAGGGTAGCTCCAGAAACGGCGTCTCATTGGAACTTGAAAGGCAACATTCAAATGCTCTTTGGCGATTACTTTGATGCAATCAACAGCTATGATGAAGCAATAAGAGAGGATGCAGATTATGCAGAAGCCTATTTCAACAGGGGCTTGGCTTACACCTTGATTTACGCCATTGATCGGGCTTGTCGAGATTTCGAAGATGCCAAACGTTTGGGTTATGATGAAGCCATCGAAATTCAGGGGCAATTCTGTGGTCAGTAGTTAACGCTAGACGAAATGGTGAAGCAGAAAGCCCATCAGGCTTCCAAAGAGCACAATAATCAAGGCATTACTTCTTTTCCAAGTGTAATTGAGAATGAGGGCAGCGATGAAGATGAGGCCTGCTGTCCACTCGAAATCACCTAAAGGGAAAAACACATCTTTGCCCATTTTAATCACAACTCCTGCCATTACAGCCACTGCTGCCGCATTCACTCCATCTAAAAAACCGCTGAGGAATGTTGACTTTCGCATGCGGTCTACCAAAGGATTAAGCAAAAGCACAAAGAGAAAGGAAGGGAGGAAAATACCCGCTGTGGCGGCAAGTGCTCCCTGCCATCCGCCAAGTTGCCATCCAATAAAGGTGGCTGTTGAAAGCACAGGTCCGGGAGTGAACTGACCAACGGCGATGGCTTCGAGTAAATCGGGCCGACTTAAATAGCCGGGAACCACCAATTCCGCATCGAGGTAGGCGAAAAGCACGTATCCGCTTCCGTAAAGTATGGCTCCAACTTTCAAAAAGCTCAAGAAGATTTTCCCTTGAGATAGCACCAGTTCGTTTTGCGTTGCGCTCAAGGGGAGTGCCAAGAGTAAAAGGTTTTTGAGCGACTTGTTTCTGCTTCGCGAAGCAAAAAAAGCACCAGCCAAAACCCCCGCCGCTAACAAGGCATAAATTTCATTCACCCCGAGGAGAGAGCATATCAAAACCAGGAAAGCGATGAAGTAAAGCCACTTCGTTTTTAAGGCCTTTTTGCCCAATTTTAGGATGGCTTCAAGAATGACAACAAGCACTGCTGGGGTAATTCCTTGAATGAAAGGTTTTACTGCAGGCACTTGGCCATAGCTCGTGTAGCACCATGCAAGTACACCAGTAATCGCAACAGCAGGAAAGATGAAACAAATACCGGCAACAATAAGGCCTTTCCAACCACCACGTTCATAACCGCAGTGCATGGTGAGCTCTGTACTGTTTGGCCCTGGGATGAGGTTGGTGGCGCCCATGAGGTCGAGGAAACGTTGCCTGCTGAGCCATTTTCGCTGGCTTACAATTTCAGTTTCCATGAGGGCGATGTGTGCTGCCGGACCACCGAAGGCGATGCAACCCAGCTTAAAAAACACACTGGCGATTTCTCTTAAGTTGCCCTCACTTTTTTCCTCCATGCTCGAAAGTTAAGCAAGGGAGGTGAAATTGCGGGTTAAGAAGTGGTTAAGCCACGATGTTTTGGACAAAAAAAAGGGCGCTTACTCAAGGCGCCCTTCTCTAAACCAAACATCAAATCACAACATTGTTGTAGGACAGATGTATTCTGAAACTTGGAACTTTCCAAGGCTTTTTATTTCGCTAAAACCGCCTTTTACATTGATCAGATTATCGTAACCAAGTCCTTTGAGCAGCGATACGAAAATCATCGATCTGTAACCGCCGGCGCAGTGGACGTAATAGGTTTTGTTGGTGTCAATTTTTGCCAATTGGTCTTTGTAATAATCGAGCGGAGCATTGATGCTACCAATCACGTGCTCACTCATGTGCTCACTACTTTTTCTGACATCCAAGATGTTCGCATTTTCTATCTTGGCCAATGCTTCAGCATCAAGCGATTCAATGGTGTTGAAAGTTTTCCCTGCATTTTGCCATGCTTCAATTCCGCCTTTCAAAAAGCCTTTGTTCTTGTCAAAACCAATTCGAGCTAGACGGGTTGCAATTTCTTCCTCACGTCCTTCATCAGCAACAATCAAAAGGGGCTGTTTTACGTCTTGAAAAATCACGCCTACCCAATTGGCGAAACTTCCGTCGATACCAATGTTGATTGAATTTGGAATGAAGGCTTTTTCGAAATCGTCAGCGGCTCTGGTGTCGAGAATTTTAGCTCCAGTTTCGGCAGCAATGGTTTCAAAAGTACGAACCTCCAGTGCTGTTGTTCCTTTTTTAATGACTTCGTCGATGGCTTCATATCCTCCAATGTTCATTAAAACATTGTGTGGGAAGTAGCCAGGAGGTGGGGTTAAACCGTCGAGAATAGCGGCTTTGAAAGCAGCTCTATCCAATTCGGGGTTCAAGGCGTAGTTGGTGAGCTTTTGGTTTCCGAGGGTATCGGTAGTTTCATCGCTCATGTTTTTTCCACAAGCACTTCCTGCTCCATGACCAGGGTAAACGATAATGTCGTTAGCCAAAGGCATGATTTTGTCTCGTAGCGAATCAAAAAGCATTGAAGCCAATTTGTCTTGGGTGAGTTCTGCAATGACCTTTTGAGCCAAATCTGGTCGTCCAACATCCCCATTGAAAAGGGTGTCTCCTGAGAACAGTGCGGTGTCTTTTCCATGTTCATCAACCAAAACATAGCAAGAACTTTCTGTAGTGTGTCCTGGCGTATGAATCAAGCGCACTTTCGCATTTCCAAGCTCGAATTCCTGTCCGTCTTCTGCAACCAACATGTCGTAACCTGTTTTCATTGTTGTTGGTCCGAATACAATCGGAGCTCCAGTTTTTTTGCTCAAATCAACATGACCAGAAACAAAATCGGCATGAAAGTGAGTTTCAAAGATGTACTTAATAGTTGCACCTCTTTCTGCTGCCATATCGATGTATGCTTGCACTTCTCTTAAAGGGTCAATAATTGCCGCTTCTCCGTTACTTTCGATGTAATAAGCGCCTTGTGCTAGGCATCCGGTATAAATTTGTTCGATGTTCATATCGTGGTGTTTTAAATAATTGATACCCCAAAATTAGCGTGCAAGTGCTTGATAATCTGTAACGAACGTTACTTTCAGAACTGATCTTTGTCAGTTTTAAAAACCACAACAGTCAGCTTTAAAAAAACCGGGTAAAAAAAAAGTGCAGTTGATTGTCAACTGCACTTTTTTATAAGACATGCTTATTATTGAACTTACTTCACAACAATAAATTGCTCGTTATAAACACGTGTATTTCCGTCCCAAATCGAAACCACGTAAGTTCCTGAGGGAAGTTCACCTGTAGGAAGTTGAATGTTTTCTTTTGTGATTCTAAAGGTTCTAAGTGCGGTTCCTTTTGTATCGGTAATTCTACCTTCAAGGCCTTTCATACTTTCGGGCAGTTCCATTTTTACTTGGTTTCCTTGTCGAATAGGGTTGGGGTAGATTTTAATTTCTCTCGCTGCTTGGATTTTTTCACCATCAAACTCTTCCATGCCTATTAAACTCATTTTCTCGGTAATTGGGCGAAGGTTTTTCAGGTCGATTTCACCCCAAATATCTACTATTCCGAAACCGTGATCTCCAATACCAACAATGAGCATTTCTTCAACTACACCATTATTTTCGTCAATAAAGAATTCAAATTTTGCATTGGGATTGTCAACAACCATGAGGCTCTCAAAACGATTTCCTACTCTTCTTAAGGCTTCTTGGTATTGGCTTTTTGAATTAGGAACAGAGTCTTTCATCACGACTTGAATTCCTTGAATACCGCTAACGGCATCTTTTAACTCTTGTTCTTCCTCATTTTCAGTTTCGAAGAGCGCCATCATCTCAAACATTTTTCCAGAAATGGTAATTTGAGTGTAGCTTTCATCAGAAGTTAAATCGCTATAATAACTCTGTACTGCATTTTTTTGCTGCGCGAAGGCACTTGTTGTAAGTGCGATAATCGCTGCGGTGGTGATCCATTTTTTCATTTTCTTCAAGATTAAAGTTTATCAAGTCTCCGGAACTCAAGTGGAAGACGAGCTAAATAGCACGATGTTACACTTGCCTAATTGGAACACTTCTAAATTGGCTTCTTTTTGCATTCCCAGAGTTTAAGTTACCTAAGTTACACTACTGGGCGAGTGAAGAAAACTATCTTTGCGCTATGGCCTGGAAAGACACAATGTTATATTCGATTTTTGCGGAGAAATGTCCTAAATGTCACGAAGGGGATTTGTTCGAAGTGCGCAACGCGTACAAGTTAAAATCGCTAACGAAGATGAATAAGCGGTGCCCTCATTGCGGCGAAAACTTCCAACCAGAACCGGGATTCTATTTTGGTGCTGCTTACGTAAGTTATGCTTTAACTGTGGCACTATGGGTTGCTGTGATTGTTGCCTTAATTACTTTCGATGCCTTGGGTTGGATTGAATACGGTTTTCTCACGCATCCTGCAACTAGCTTAATTACGGGCGTTGTAATGCTTCTTCTACTCTTACCTGTATTGTATCGCCAAAGTAGAGCAATATGGATCAACCTTTTTGTGAAATTCGACCCTGAAAAACACAAAAAAGTATAGAAAAACAAAGAGCTGTTCGTGCGTTTCGAACAGCTCCTGCTTTTAAGTTGCTAAACCTAAATCTTAACCTATTGCTTAAATTATAAAGTCGGTGTCTACGCGACTTCAGGTGTATTTACTGCATCAGCTAAGCTTTGGTTACGTCTTTAATTATTTTTTTTCTTCCCTCGATGTGTCTAAGTGTTGCCTTATGGGGTTTAAGTTTCTGTTTTTTCAGCGGTTTTTAAACCGTTTTTAGATGGAAAAAAATTTAAGGATTACAGAAATCACAATACGTAGGATCTTCGCTTTCTAGGTCATTTGGATAGAGCACTTCATTGGTGAAGTCACAAGACTGACATTTATAGATGTAACTCAAGGTAGACCGAGTTGGAGCCCCACAAAGCGAGCAAGGCAAACCGGGTTTGGCTTCATGGATTCCAAAACCGGGCGTGTCGCATTTCGGACAAGTGCTTTTGATCTTTTGAATTAGCTTTTCCGTGGCCGAGGCGATAACACTCATCCTGGTGGGGTTAAACATCGCACGCATGTCGGTTTCTACATAAACTTCGCCTTGGCTTTGGTGAATGCTGTTGAAGCCCAACTCCAAGTCTTCATAGCTGGTAATGCCTTTAATCACGCCTTCATTGTTTTCTTTAGATTTTCTGAGAATCAAGGCATGACTGGGGAAGAGGGCGCTTGTGGCAAAGTCGAGAAGTTCTTCGTAGCTCCTAATAAGTTTGCCTTTGAAGTTGGTTTTGGTGCTGACTTCCCGAACGATGATCTCTAGCTTGTTTTTCTGATCAATGAAAATGAGGAGTTCATCATCAGCAGGAACAAAAAACAAGTTGGGATGGGCAGCAAATGAGCCTTCACTGGCCAAGCCCAAATCGCAATTGCTAGCCTTCATGGCTGCAAGGCACTTTTCCCGGGCAGTGCTCAGTGGATCTAGGCTTCGTTCTATTTCGCCAGAGAATGTGCCAAATTGATCGCTGTCAAAATTTTTAGGCACAAGGCATGAAACACCAAGGGCACTTTCTAGCAAAGGCGCCATCACTTGTTCTTTCTGGTGTTTGGTGGCGATAACTAAGCTTCTGTTGGCAAACATCTACCTCGATTTAGTTCTTTTCTTCCAAATACGTAAGGTCAGTTCCTCGCGAACGTTCATCAAACTCGCCTTCGCTATAAACCAGGTTTCCGTTCACGAAGGTATGGGTGATTTTAGTGCTAAACTTGGTGCCCTCTAATGGCGACCAGCCGCACTTGTACAAGAGGTTTTCTTTGCTCACGGTCCATGAATGATGGAGGTTCACAAGTGTTAAATCAGCGTGGTAGCCTTCGCGAATGAAACCTCTTTTGTTGATCTGATAAAGGATGGCCGGGTTATGGCACATCTTCTCCACAATTTTTTCTAGGCTGATCTTGTCCTGCTTATAAAACTCCAACATGCAATTCAAGGAGTGCTGAACCATTGGCGCTCCTGACATGGCTTGCATGTATGGCCTTTGTTTTTCTTCCAAAGTGTGCGGCGCATGATCTGTAGTGATGATGTCGATATGATCATCGAGCACGGCAGCCAAGAGTCCGTTTTTATCTTTCTCCGTTTTAATGGCCGGGTTCCATTTAATCAGCAAGCCCAAGCGCTCGTAGTCTTGATCAGAAAACCAAAGGTGATGTACAGAGACTTCGGTGGTGATTTTTTTCTCTGATAGGGGAAGGGTGTTGTTGAACAAAGATGTTTCTGCAGCAGTGGTTAAGTGCAAGATGTGCAAGCGCGCACCGTGCTTTTCAGCAAGGCTGATGGCTCGCTCTGTGGCCTCATAACAAGCTTGTTCACTCCTGATTATGGGGTGAAGTACAAACCGTCATCAGAAACACCGATGAGTTTGCTGGTGTCGGAATTCGCAATTTCATCTACATTATCACCATTCACGCCTAAGAAGAAAGCGTAATTGGCCAATGATTTCTCTGCGGCGATGGCACGTTTCTGATCCAAGCTGGCGTAATCCAAGATGTTGGGAATGGTGTTCGGCATGTCAATAAAGGATGTCACCCCACCTGCAACTGCGGCCTTGCTTTCAGTATATAAATCACCTTTATGTGTGAGCCCAGGATCTCTAAAGTGCACCTGTCCGTCAATCACTCCAGGTATCAAGTGCTTCCCTGTTCCGTCAATTACCTTGTATGCTGGACGAGCAGTTATTTGTCCGATTTTTTTGGATGATTCCATCAACAATAAGCACATCAGCTTGAATGATTTTTCCTTCGTTAACAATGCTTGCGTTCTGAATGAGGGTACTTGGCTGCATATCTTGGCTGTTTTCTTGAGCGCAAAGGTAATATGCAAACGAACACGATTTAAATTTTCTGGACGATCTTAGTCCTTCATATTGTTCATCACTTTTGTTTGAATCCTGATGCTTTCTTTGTGGAGTTGCTCTAAGAAACTGGTAATGAAATCTTCACTAAATCCAAGTTCAAGTGCATGCTCAGAGCGGGTATTGAAAATTTCTATCCATCGATCAAGTTGCAAAATGGTGATGTCGTGCTTCTTCTTGAAGGTCCCGATTTCCATGGCCACATCCATTCGTTCGGCCAAGAGTTTAATCACTCCTCTGTCGATCTCATCAATTCTCGATCTCAAAGTGGCCAAAGCTGCTTCTTGATCGATGTCGTTGTTGTGGGTTCTTCTAAATTGGATGCTATCAATAATCTCTTTGAAGCGCTCTGGTACCACTTGTTGCGCTTTGTCGCTAAGTGCTTTGTCAGGATTTGGGTGAGATTCAATCATCACGCCCTGCATTCCTAAATCGAAAGCTTTTTGAGCAACAGGCAAGAGAAGTTCTCTATTTCCTGAAATGTGACTTGGGTCGCAAATGATGGGTACTTCGGGGTGTTGCGACATCAGAGCAATGGGCAGCTCCCACATGGGATCGTTGCGGTAAATGCTTTTCTGTGAGGAGCTAAAACCACGGTGCATGGCCATGAGTTTGTTAATTCCCGCGAGTTGGAGTCGCTCCAAGGCGCCAATCCAGAGTTGTAAATCAGGGTTAATGGGATTTTTTATAATCACGGGAATGTCCACTCCCTTCAAAGCTTCTGCTATTTCTTGCACGCTAAAGGGGTTGACGGTGGTTCTTGCTCCAATCCAGAGCACATCTACTCCAGCTTTGAGGCAGGCTTCCACGTGGTAAGCGTTGGCAACTTCAGTTGTAAGGGGCAAGCCTGTTTCGGCCTTGGCTTTCATCAACCATTCTAAAGCGGGAGCACCAATTCCTTCGAATGAATTTGGCCGGGTCCGAGGTTTCCAAATACCGGCTCGTAGCAAACTCACTTTGCCCGTTTTCTTTAAGGCATGAGCGCTTTCAAGTACTTGTGCTTCGCTTTCTGCGCTGCACGGACCAGAAATGATAAATGGAAAAGCCGTGTTGATTGGCCAGTCGCTAAGAGGGGCGATATTGAATTTCGGACTCATGTTCACAAATGTACACTTTGGTGCTTTTCGAGCACATTCTTTTTATTGAAACCTCAAATTGGATAAGTTTGTTTCTCTTTTGCTTCGCGAAGCAAGATATTTAAGCCATTTTGGCAACTTACTACTGAAAACACAAGTCATTGAGTTCTTTAAAAAACATTCGCATTGGAGGCGTTCCCGAACACTTCAATTTACCATGGCATTTGGGCATGGAGCACGACCATTTTAAAAAGCATGGAGTTCGTCTAGAATGGCAAACCTTCAAAGGTGGAACCGGTCAAATGACAAAGGCGCTGCGCAACGATGAGGTGGATGTGTGTATTCTGCTTACGGAAGGAATTGTTGCCGACATTGCTAATGGAAATCCTTCGAAGATCATTGGCCCGTACGTCAATACACCACTCATTTGGGGTATTCATACAGGAGTGAACAACAGCTTGGAGCGTTATGGTGAAATTTACGATAAGCGTTATGCCATTAGTAGAATTGGATCTGGTTCGCACCTCATGCCTCTGGTTGATGCTTTTTCAAAAGCCAAACCTTTGAATGAAGATCAATTTGTGATCATTAAAAACCTCGATGGTGCGCTAGACTCTTTGGCGAAAAATGAAAGCGATGTTTTTTATTGGGAAAAGTTCACGACTAAGCCTTATGTAGACGAGGGCAAACTAAGAAGAGTGGGGGAGTACATTACGCCTTGGCCTTGTTTTCAAATAGCTGCAAGCGATAAAATCATCAAGGAGCACCCGGATGCACTGAGAGCAGTTTTGAAGTCGATTTACTTTATTACCGACCAGTTCATGAATAGTTTAGATGCGGTTGAACAAGTGGCATCCCGTTATGAATTGGAGTTGGAAGATGCTGAGCAGTGGTTTTTCTGCACGGAGTGGAGCACTTCGTCGAAGGTGTCGAAAAAAATGATTCAAAACGTCATCTTCACCCTAAAAGAAGCGGGAATAATCCACCATAAACCATCATTTGAAGACTTGGTTGTTGACGTGATGGAAACTAGCGAATAATGCTAATGGTGCCCGTGAGTTCATCGGTGAAGAAGTTCAATGCTTCCACCTTCATCACCCAAATATAGGTCCCGTCTGGAACAAAGTGAGTTCCGTTTTGATGCGATCCGTTCCAAAATTCTCCAGGGGTATTTGAATACCACACCTGCTCACCCCAACGGTTGAAAATGAACATCTCGAATTTCTCAACGCCGTTTAGGGCATATTCAAACACGTCGTTCACCCCGTCTTGATCTGGTGTGAAGGTGTTTGGTACGTAAATGTCTAGCGGAGGGGTGATGCTTCTTCGGATACTATCACGACACCCAATTTCATTGGTAGCCAGGAGTTCAATGTCGTAATAACCGTAAATGTTAGCGTAGGCATGGGTAGGGCTTTCCTCTTCGCTAAATGCCCCATCACCAAAAGTCCAAAAGTAGGTATCGGCTTCAAGAGAAGTGTTTTCAAAGCTGTACTCATCGCCACCGTTCCAATCAATATCGAAATCAGCTTCAATGCGCGATACTTCTACGGTAACTTCATCGCTTACACTTATTCCACAAGCATCAGTGACGGTAACTTCGTAGGTTCTCGTATTTAAAGGTGCTACAGCGTTTAAAGCGGTAGTTCTATTATTACTCCAAAAATAGCTGTGTCCGCTAGCACCTCCTTCAGAAACGGCAAGTAAATTCGCACCTCTTCCAAAACAAATGATGGTGTCGTTACCGGCGTCAATGCTCAATGGTTCGTAGTCGCCAATAATCACTTCCACTTCATTGGTGCTGAGCTGTCCGCACTCGTCGTTAACAAGAAGCTCAACGAGGGTGTTGGTATCATAAAATTGGTTGAAAGCACTTTGTTCACTGACGGTAATACCATCAATTGTCCAATCGTAGCTGTATTCCCCAATTCCACCGCTCACCAAGGCGCTGATGGAGTGGTTTTCCGGACATTCACTCTCGGGGTTTTCGTTGATGATGGCTTCAAGTGGTTCAGGAACGGGCACTGGAGCGAGTATACTTTGAGTGATGCTTGCGCCACATTGATCTTCAACCGTAAAACTAAAGGCTTCCGGCTCTAATGGGGTAATGGTTTGAGTTAAATCTGCAGCGCCGTTGCTCCAAACGAAGTTGTAATCTGGGAGTCCTCCTTCAATTAGAGCACTTAGGGTAAGCTCGTCTCCAGGACAAAAAGGTGTTGTTGTTTCAAGTTCTAATTGTAGAGGAGTATCGTCGATGTAGAGCGTGAACTCCGCAGAATCACTATTACACGCTTGAACGTCAACGCTAAAAGTAACAGTTTCTAATCCTTCAGTAATGCCATCAGCAATGGTTTCAAAGTTGAGTGTTCCCGTGCTTTCTCCAGGCATTAGGGTGATGGTGTTGGGCATGTCGAAATAATCTACCCCGTACAAGGCCGAGCCGCTGTATTCAACGTTGATGTCGAGTTGGTCGTTCAAACCTGCGCTTCTTTGGAAAACGACTTCAGCCAAGCCGCAGCCTTCAAATACGGTAGAATCGTTGATGGCACTTGAAATGTTAGCGAAAAGGTTAACGCCTTGACTTGAGAAACTATCCTTTTGAAGAAATACACCAGAGTCGAAAGCCGTATCTCCACCATCAGCAATAGCAATTTTTATATGATAGGTTTCGCCACAAATCACCTGTGCACTGGTTTGCAGCACCACCGTGAATCCATCAAATTCGATGATTTCAACATCAGTGGTTTGCGTAGCGTTATCGATGTAAAATTCGGTGTTTTGGTCCCAGTCAGCACTCACTTGGGTGCAATTGTCGATAAAGCCACTCGTTCCAACAGTACCATTGTTTACGGTATTGATGGTAACAGGAATGTCTGTTCCGGGGATGAGTGCGAGGTTGATGGCGTTGTTGGTGTACGGACCGTTAATTCCCGGACCAGAAACGAAGAATCCGAAAGCGTCGTTCACACTACCACAAACATATTCGTTGTATTCTTCTGAGGCGAAAACGTAACGAAAAGAGATCGAGTCGCCCGTTGGTACGAAGTCGAACTCGAGCACTGCCGCATCATTGGTATCGAACGTTGAAAGCGCATCAAGGTCGGGATCGTTTACACCAAAGTTTGCATTCCCAAGCGAATTTCCGGTGCCATTATTTCCGCCCTGACCTGTAATTTGTTGAAAGGTAATGGGGTCGAAACCAACACCTGTAACGAGAGAAACATCTCCTGTTCCCATGATCATACCTTCATCGAGCCCCAGGTTGGAATTGATACCATTAAACGAACCAATTTGCTCAGGATCACCACTAAAAGTGATGTTCAAGGCGTCAACTCCTTCTCCAAGCAAGATGTCTACAGCTTCTTCTGGCGTAGTAGCGTTGTTCACCTCAATTTGCGCAAACAAGCTTGTGTTTAAGCAGAACAAGGAGCAAAAGGAAAAAAGTACTGAAAGAGAGACTGAACGCATGAACCAAAAGTAAGTTTTTTTACATCTTAGGACATCCATTTTTTGAAGGAAGTTGCATGGCTGAAGTGGGAATAAATTAGGAATTGGGAATTTGTAAAGTATAAAAGAAACAGATCCAGAGCTTGGCCATCCGCTAAACAAATCCGCGTCAGCGATCTAAACAGGAGCGAAGCGACCTAAACCGAGCGAAGCGACTTAAACTCTGGTGTGAAGTTCATTGCTCGGGCATCATGACGGAAATGGAAGGGCTTGAAAACAGCAAAAAAAACAGCGTGGGCAACACCGCTTTCGCTTTGTTTCTCACGCTGTTATCGTGCCCAGAGCGGGACTCGAACCCGCACGTCCTAATGAACACATGGCCCTCAACCATGCCTGTCTACCAATTTCAGCACCTGGGCAGGTACCTCAGTCTAAAAAAGACAAGGGATTCAACGATGTCAAATTCAAATCTGAGGCTCGGTAAGACCGGAAAGCACCAGATCAAAATGAACAGCACCTTATCTGTCTGACCTGAAAAAAGAAAAGATCGTATTATACAAAACAGGCAGTCGTTAAAACTGCCTGAAATCTGTGATCCCGCTGGGGCTCGAACCCAGGACCCTATCATTAAAAGTGATATGCTCTACCAGCTGAGCTACAGGATCATTCCCTTAAAATTGGGAGTGCAAAGATAGCGACTAAAAAATTTATCTTGCAAGCATAGAAGTGTCTTTTTTTTAGACGATATCTTAACTTGTTGATTAGCCTACGATTGGGGCTCTTTTAAAGGGCTTATTTTCATCAAATAGTTTGCGATAGGTGTAGAGTGTGCGGTATTTAGAAGCGCCTAAATTCTCTGCAATCTTGATCATTTTTGGATTAAAATCTCCAATCCAAGTAAGCGTGGTACTCTTGTATCGATTCAGTGGCACCACATTTTCTTCCGTCCACTTAATCATCGCCCCCTCAATTCCTTTTCCATGATACGCGCGGTCAATCCCAAAAACCAAGCCCACCATGATGTCGCTGGTCTTTCTCCATTTGTGGTACAAGAACTTCAGTTTACCAATTAAATTAAGATTGCCATTTACCTTATTGAAAATCTGATTGAGCTCTGGAATATTCACGTAAAAGCCAATGGGTTTACCTTTGTGCTCAACAAAGATGATGATGTCTCGATCAACCACCGGTTTTAAAGCCTGAATGATTTTTTTAGCCTGAACCTCGGGCATTGCTTTGAAACCGTGGTGACCGCCCCAAGCGTTATTGTAAACAGTTCTGAAGTCCTCTGCTACTTGGTCCCAAGATTTTCCGCGAATGTTTCTAATGGTATAATCTGGATTTTTAGCGATGCGCTCGCTCTTTTCCACAAACACATCCTGAACCGGTACATACATGTCGCGCCAATAAATATACTGCTCGTAATACACCTGAAATCCTTCTTGCTCAAAAAAGCGCTTATAATAAGGAGGGTTGTAATTCATCGCATAACTGTTGATGCTGGTAAAATTGTCCACCAACAATCCCCAAAAGCGGTCCTTTTCGCCGAAGTTAATCGGACCATCAACAGCCTCCATTCCTTCGTCTTTGAGCCATTGATAAGCCGTTTCAAAGAGCAGATGCGCCGCTTTGTCGTCGTCAACACACTCGAAAAAGCCAATTCCACCGGTCGGCTGTTCCATCCCCTTGGCATATTTCTGATTCACGAAAGCAGCAATGCGTCCTATCGTAATGCCGTCTTTTTCCAAAATCCAACGCTCCGCTTTTCCATGACGAAACATCTTGTTCTCCTTGGTATTGAAGACTTTTTGAATATCCTGCTTCAAATGCGGGATATAGTTGGGGTCGTTTTTATAGATCAAAGCGGGCAGGTCTAAAAAACGAGACTCCAGTCTTTCATCAATTACTTTAGTGATATTCATGGTGGGGCGAAATTAAATTTTTTATTTTGCCTTCTTTCTAAGGAAGTGGGGCAACTTTTTGCTAAAAAGTGTTGTCAAGCTTCTGAAACCTGTAATATTTTGATGATGATAAAAATCCTAAGCCTTGTTTTTGGGGCATTTCTTTTGGGGAGCATTCAGGCGCAAACGCTTGAAAACTATCCAAATGTTACTGAAGCTTTCGAACTTGAAACGGTGCAAGAAATGCTGACTGATGGTAGATTTGATGAACTTGAGAACTTGGAGTTTTTTTCCAAGGAAGGTTGGACTATCGCCCCAGAAAAAGAAGGAAATGATTACCCTGCACTTGAATTAATGGACGGACAAGCCTTCGA
>Ga0209652_1001632_pt1 | contig 18149 bp, 16 predicted proteins | sample SaaInl74LU_5_DNA_FD_184641 | JGI IMG/M metagenome (GOLD analysis project Ga0209652, IMG submission 184641) | Marine microbial communities from expanding oxygen minimum zones in the Saanich Inlet - ESP_74LU_5_DNA (SPAdes) (version 2) | ecosystem: Environmental > Aquatic > Marine > Intertidal zone...
ATTGATTTATGGGAATTTAACGAGGGCTTTGCGGCAGTAGCTTGCGACTTCCGCGAGCAACTCAAAGCCCCTGAAGATCGATTCAATGTGAACGGAAGCGGCATTGCCATGGGGCACGCTATGGGAGCCACTGGCGGAAACCTAGTCAGTATTTTGTGCGATGAACTCGAACGTCGAGACATGTGTAGAGGGGTAGTAGCCATCTCAGGTGCGATGGGGGCCGGCGCGGCCGCACTGATCGAGCGAGACTGAACACTCGACCAGTATGACGTCAGGTCGAGATTAAAAAACCAGGAGGCGTGGCATTAGAGTCTATTTTATAATGAGAGTAATACACACTAACTTCAATAGAAATACTTATTATCTCGAGAAAATTAGCACAAAACCACCGGTAAAATACGTGCTAAACTAGCGTCATGCCAGAAAAACCCATCATTCAGAATAGACCGAGCCCTGAGACCGACACCAATCTCACGGCCATGCTGAATATTGTGGCCGACGGATGGGTTCTTCTCCTGCTGAGAGAGCTATACATGGGCGCCACATCCTGGTCAGAATTTGTGGAAGTGCTTGATATCTCTCCCGCTATTTTAAACAAAAGGCTCAAGCTACTCATCGAGGCGAAGTGCCTGAAAAAGTCCACAGTGTCCGGCAAGCGTGAAACAAAATACTTGCTAACTCCAGCAGGAAAGGCACTATTCACCTTCATAGCAGCTGCTCGCGAATGGCAGCTGCGATGGGATACACGTGCCGGCGCCTACGTCAGCCCATTTGTACACAAATGCGGCGCACCACTGAGAACCTACCCAGCCTGCAAATCATGCCGGGCCCCATTGAAAACAAGCGACGTGAAATTTTCGCCCAATGCACCAGCCATACCAAGAATCGAGGATTCCCGCCATTTTAGACTCTCGAGAACTACCGGAGCCGACCGTCGAAGCCCAAATGCCACCACGGCCAAAATTATACAAATACTTGGCGACCGCAGAGCAACGCAACTCATTTCCGCGCTGAGCGATGGTCCTCTTAAATTTGACGAGGTAGCGAAAGCCAGCGGCCTGCATCCTGCTATTGTTACTGAGCGCCTGCGAAAACTTCAACTCCTCGGACTCTGCCAGCAGCGGCTGTATCAGGAGCGACCCGATCGCTTTCTCTACTCACTTACAGCATCTGCCCAGGACCTCTTTGAGGTCGCAGCCTACTTGCGACAATGGGCCAACGAGTGGCTACCCAGCTCAAGCGCATCCGATACCGGCACTCACCTTTTGTGCGGGAGCGCTCTGCACGTAGAATTGCGCTGCCAGAGCTGCCATGAACCAGTACTTTTCGAGACGATTACCCGAATTTAGACAACCCTATAGTGCCGCCTAATACAGAAAAGAAGTAATAGGACGACATGTAGCTTCGCTTCTTTACAAACTGAAGCGCATTTTGTAACATCAAGTCACTTCAATAAAAAAACAAATAGGCGAAGTTTATGACGAGCTACGAACACCCCGCCCTACAGACACTACCACCCATCAACAGTACGCTGTTAGTCTTTGGAGGCTGCGGTGGAATCGGGCGCGCTATAGTGGCCGCGGCCTGTGAAAGAGGATTACGTGTTGCCATTGCTGATTTGCCGCAATCGATAAAACAGAACCCTCCCCCGTCGGAAGTCATTGCCATACCTTGCGATGCCAGCCAAGGCCCTCAAGTCCAGATTGTATTCGAACAATTAAAAGCACAATGGGGACATGTGCGGGCCGTAATCAACCTGGTCGGGTTTACCAAAGAGCAGGTATCTGTCGCCGACATGAACGAGGCAGAGTGGGACGAAATTATAGATGGCTCCCAGCGCAGTGCTTTTTTAATTGCTCATCACGCTTATCCTTTACTGTCTGCTTCAGCTGAAGGTATTTTGATTAACACCTCGTCTACTTTCGGCGTTTCTGTACCCTACGCAGGTTATGCACCGTATGGTGTTGCCAAGGCCGGCATTATAAATTTAACTCGAGCACTGGCTACCGAGTTCGCACCCAAAATTCGTGTCAATGCCATCGCCCCAGGGCTTATAGATACAGCATTTCTGCAAGGCGGCACAGGACGCCCGCCAAAGACCAGCCGGGTCAACGCCGACGCAGCACTCTCAAAAGTCGCACTCAACCGCATAGGGCGCCCCGAGGATATTGCTGGTATGGCAATGTTCTTGCTCAGCCCCGCAGCAAGCTACATTACCAGCCAGACATTGCATGTTAACGGAGGAATGTGGTCGTGATCCCTGATCAATACATACCCTTAATCAATGACATTAGACCCGTCATCGATGGCAAGCCCTATGAGGCATCGACATTAAACGAGCTACCTATCATTTACCCAGGGACAGGAGAAACCGTCGCCGTCCTGCATGAAGCGGATGCCGAAACCGTTGATTTAGCTGTCTCTGCTGCACAGTCGTCTTTAGATCGAGGGGAGTGGCGTAACCGCTCCAATGAAGAGAAACGCGCGGTATTCAACCGCGTAATACAGCTCACCGAGCAGCACATGGATGAACTGGCGGTATTGGAATCCATCAACACTGGGCAGACACTTCACTATTCCAGGCTAGCCCAGCTCCCTAGAATTCTTGGCAGCTTTCGTTTTTATGGCGACTACATCAACCAAATGACCGAGCAGGCAACCCATGACCCCGGCACTGCAATGCGTGTAGTGTCTCGGCAACCACTGGGCGTAGTCGGCCTCATTTCGTCATCGAATGCGCCGACTGCGTTAGCGGCCACAAAGATTGCGGCGGCGCTAGCTTTCGGCAATAGCTGCGTACTCAAAACATCAGAGAATACCCCACTGGCGCTCAACAAGTTTGTGCAGCTATTGCACGAGGCAGGCGTACCCCCAGGCGTTGTTAATTATGTGAATGGGCGAGGTCACGTTACTGGTGATGCCATGGCCGCACACCCCGGCATTCGGGGTATTTCGTTTACTGGTGGCACCGCGACCGCAAAACGTATTGCCGAAACAGGTGCGCGAACCCTGAAACGCCTTGATATGGAGCTGGGTGGAAAATCCGCCAATATCATAATGCCCTCTTGCGACATGGAACGCGCCCTAGATGCATCACTGCTCTCGATTTACACCAACAATGGGCAACAATGCTTCGCGGGTAGCCGAATTTTAGTCCATCGCAGCATTGCCGATGAGTTTATCAAGAGGTTCTGTGAGCGAGCATCCAATATCAGAATAGGAAGCCCCTTTGATAAGACCGCTGAAAATGGTCCCTTAGCCTGCGCCGCTCATTTACAACGCCTGACGCAATTTGGACAAACCGCGCGCGAGCATGCCACCCTACTGATAGGTGGCGCGCCACTAGAGCGTGCTGATGGAGGATTCTACTTCCCGGCAACTGCTGCCCTTGCTTCCGACAACAAAAACCCGCTGTGCCAACAAGAAATTTTTGGCCCTTTTGCTACGTTCTTGATTATCGACGACATACAAGAAGCAATTGATATTGCGAACGACTCGGAATATGGCTTGGTCTCCTATATTTGGACCAACAACTACGCTGAAGCACTGCTCGCGTCGCAAACAATACAGGCGGGGCTAACGCTGGTAAATACGCCATTGGCGGGATTAGATCTTCGCCTGCCGTTCGGCGGCTTTAAGCACAGTGCCATTGGGCGTGAGGGCGCTCGCGGCGCCCAAGCGTTCTATACCGAAGAAAAAACGACGGTGTTTTCGATGAGCGATGCACCACTGCTTAAAATTGGGGCACACATAGGTTAATCAATGAACGTTACCGACAGCGCCCTAATTAGGCACTATACCGACTTAGGCTGGTGGGGTCACACCACGCTTGACGACGTATTTAGGCTCAATGCCAAAATCAACCCAGAGCGCTGCGCTTTGATTGATCCGCCGGATCGTATGACTTGGACCAACGGAGAAGTCCGGCGATTAAGCTATCGAGAACTTGATCAGATGGTCGATAACTTTGCCGAACTCCTGCAGAGTTCGGGGGTTTCTGCGGGTGACATTATTGTAACTCAGCTTCCCAACACGCATGAATTGGTAGTACTTATTCTAGCGGCTTGTCGCATGGGGGCCATAGTAAGCCCGGTGCTCGTTCAATTCGACAACAATGAACTCGAACAAATATGCGATCAACTTCAACCCAAGCTCATCGTCACGACTACCTGGTTCAAAAAACGGAATCTTCGGGACACTCTCGAGCCTATTGCTCAAAAACATGGCATCGCCTGCTGGCTATGCGATGCGCCCTATGTTTTCAGCACTCAACGGAGTGAGACGACAGCAACGTTCCCCAAAATCGACGCCAATGAGGTCACCACGATTTGCTGGACTTCGGGTACCGAAGGTACACCAAAAGGTGTCATGCGAAATCACAACCAATGGCTGGCTACGGGGCGCTTAATGGCAGAAAGCTCCCAGCTACGCGATGGCGATCGACTTCTGAACACGCGCCCATTGGTTAATATGGCGGCTTTCGGTGGAAGTTTTTGCTCTTGGCTTATATGCGCGGGCACCCTAGTCATGCATCACCCGTTGGATATGACGGTCGCATTGACTCAAATTCGAGACGAAAAAATCAACATCACTTTTATGCCTCCGGCTTTTATTATTGGCTTACTTAAAAACGATGACCTCAAAGACAAAGCGGATCTCAGCTCTCTACGGGTTTTAGGTTCGGGCTCAGCGGCCATTCCAGACTGGGCGATCTTAGAGTTCGAGTTAAAGTTTGGTGTATCAATCATTAATTTTTTCGGATCCAACGAGGGTATCGGTCTTGTCAGTACACCAGAGGAAATGCCTGACCCGCTGCTAAGAGCCACACTATTCCCGCGTTTCGGCGTCCCCGGCTTTGATTGGCCTTCTGTACCATCAACTCGCCAAATGGAAACTAAACTTGTAAATTTAGAAACCGAGAAGGAACTTTTAGAGCCGGGGATCCCGGGTGAGCTTCGAGTCAAGGGAAGCACTATTTTTTCACAATACTTCAATAATCCAGAGGCAACGCGAGCTGCTTTTGATACCGATGGCTTTTACCGATCTGGCGATCTTTTTGAAATAGCGGGATCAAATGAACTTGAGCGCTACTATCGATTCGTCGGTCGCAGCAAAGAGGTCATCATCCGCGGCGGCTTCAATATTGCCCCCGCGGAGATCGACGGTTTATTAAGCGATCATCCAGCGATATCAGAAGTTGCCGCGTTCGGATATCCAGACGAGAGACTCGGTGAAAAAATTGGAGTAGCCGTGGTGCCAAGACCAAACCACAATGTAACGCTTTCTGAGATTATCGATTTTCTCCGAGCAAAACACATTGCAGTCTTTAAATTACCCGAGCAATTAATGCTATTAGACCAACTTCCAAAAAACGGGCTATTAAAAGTACTTCGTCGTGAGTTAAGTCGACTTTATGCTGAGTCAATCCAATGATTAACACGCTCGGGTTGCCGAATCTAACCCTACCTGCATTTGTTGCTCCAATGTTCTTGGTATCGGGCACCGAGCTAGTGACAGCGTGCTGTAAAGCCGGCCTGGCGACGAGCTTTCCGGCCGCCAACGCGCGAACGAATAAGGATCTCGAAACATGGTTAGAGACCATTCGAGCGAATCATAGACCAGCTCATGACGCACCTTGGGGAATCAATCTAAACACTCATAGGTTGAATCCGAGACTCGAGTCTGACCTTAAGTTAACATGCCAATATCAGGCCCCTTTTGTGGTAACCGCATTGGGGGCTCCCAAGCCAGTCGTCGAGGCCATTCATGGCTATGGTGGTCTTGTACTGGCTGATGTCAGTAGCGTTTATCACGCTCAAAAAGCCTCACAACTCGGGGTGGATGCGCTTATTCTGGTCTGTGCTGGCGCTGGCGGGCATACCGGCCAACTGTCACCTATCGCGTTCTTAAATGAGGTCAGAACCTTTTGGTCTGGCCCTGTGATTCTATCAGGCGCGATTACAACAGGCGCCGATATTGCCTCCTGCCTAGCCTTGGGTGCTGATTATGCGTACCTGGGCAGTCGATTTATTGCCTGTGAGGAAAGTCTAGCCAAACCAAGTTACAGGCAGATGTTAGTCGATAGCAATGCCGATGACATCGTGTGTACGACTGCATTTACCGGCATTCCCAACAATATGTTGCGACCCTCAATTGCTCAGGCCGGAATAGACCCGGATAACGTCCCCGAGCACGAACGCAGTACCCTAAATTTTAAAGATCCACACGCAAACGCGAAAGCGTGGCGCGACATATGGTCGGCGGGGCAAGGTATTGGCAGTATTTCGTGCAGCCCGTCTGCAGCCGATTTAGTCCGACAACTTTCAGATCAATACCAAACTGCAGTGCAAGAGAAGCTCAAACTGTTTCAGACATTGGCGGCGATCTAAGTAGGAATTTAAAACCACCCTTTTAAGGTGGTAGAAGGAGAAATATGACAAACCGACTTCCCGATTACAGCGTTCATGGCCAAGGCGAAACCACTGTGTTTCTCCTTCACGGGGCATTTGGTGCTAAAGAATATTGGCGCACCCAAATTCAAGCCTTAACCCATGGTGGTTATCGCGTAGTCGCGTGGGACGCGCCCGGGTACGGCATAAGCCCCATGCCGGAGGGCTTTAACGTCGAATATGCGGCCGCACGCTGTGTCGATCTGGTTCGAGCCACAGGAAGCGATACAAACATTTTGCTTGGGCACTCTATGGGTGGAATGATCGCACAACGGGCCTTTGACTACGCGCCAGATTTGGTGAATGGATTAATCTTGTCTGCAACCAGTGCGGCCTTTGGCGGAAAAGGCGGGGATTGGCAAAAAACCTTTGTAAAAGAGCGGGTCGCACCGCTCGATGCAGGACAGACCATTCCAGAATACGCGCCGAAAATGCTGCGTAAAATGATGCATCAAAACGCACAGGGTGCGGAAGTTGAGTTAGTCATAGGCACGGTATCGCTCATGCGTGAAGAAACCTTTCGCGCTGCCATACAGGCAGTGTCTGAATTTGAAGGACGAGACATTATCCCAAAAATGAACGCACATAAACTGCCGGTGCAGTGCATTGCCGGCGAGCTTGATTTGAGTGCAGCGCCACCCGAAGTTATGCGTAAGTTAGCGGATAAAATCGATGCGGCAGACTTCACTTGCATGATGGGAGTCGGGCACTTCGCCTGGGCCGAGGCACCGCTCGAATTCAATGCGATTGTTCTGGGCTTTTTAGCTCGCCGCTTCTCAGTGAAATAACTGTCGGCACCCGCTCTGTTTGCCCATTGTTGGTCTATCGCCTTGCGTAGCGCTTTGTAATCAGTTCTGCTGCCTCTTTGCCTGATGCTGCAGAGCATTCTGTCCCGATTTTCCCTCTGGGCGCGTTGCCATCTCCGACCATGTATAAGCCCGAGATGGGTGTATTTACCGGCAAACAACTTCCAACAACACGCCGGCCGGCGGGGAAGTTACCGCTAAACTTTGCTTTGACCAAAATTTCAGCCTCGTCTTTAAAACCAGGGAAATTTGCCTCTAGCTCGTCGATAGTACGTTGTAGCTCCTCATTTAGGTTCGCAGTGGCGTAGTTCTCAGGGGCGCCATAGGCGGTGTGCAAGTAACGCCCCTCGGGAGAGAGTGTTCCAGGCGATATGACGGACGGGATCTCTAAATAAATTAAATTGCGATTATTTCCGAACACCAGACAACCCTCAAAATCGGGCAACAAGGGTCGATTCATCACAAAACTCACATGATAAATCGGAACAGGGGTACTGTTCTCATGCAGTTTTTTTACATAGCTCAACTCAAACTCTGACTCACCTCCCGCTAAATCAACGGTGGCATCGGGACCCAAGTTAGACACCACCACATCGGCTACAATCAGCTCCTCCTCGCCCTTTTCGTTGGCAACAAGGACGCCTTTAACCGCCCCGTGTTCGTGCACAATACCTTTGCAACCCACTTGATAACGAAGTGTGCCTCCCCGTCTGGTGAACCCTGCCAGTAAGTCTTCAACTAAAGCGCGATTGCCCCGTCTGGCTAAACCGAATCGCGTTCCCTTACTGCTGTATTTTAAAAAGAGAAAAAAATCATAGGCTTTGATTTCATGGGTCCGAACACCCATCAGGGCGGCACAATAGCCGTCGAACAGATTCTTTAGCCCTTCATTATCGGTGTACTGAGCAAACCACTCGCTTACGGTAATGGTGTCCATTGGCAGCCAGTCATAGAGCGCGGTTTTAATGTGGCCCAGAATTCGCTCGGCCTCTTCGTCATTCTGCATCGCAAACTTAATCATGCCTGCAAGCCCACCACCTCCCGCCGGCAAATCGTAGTCACCGTGGGGCAAGCGGTAACGCATTCGACCCGTCACATCAACCATGTCCATATCGACATCCAGCGCGTCGAAGGCTTGGCGAATCGCACTGGTCGGACCCATTGGTATCATTAGGGCGCCTGTGGTTACAGTGCAACCATCGCGTTCTCGGTCTGAACACCGCCCTCCGGGGTAGCGCGTTTTTTCGAGCAAAGTTACATCAAAGCCCTGCGCGAGCAAATACGCCGACGCGCAAATACCGCCTAAACCTGCACCCACCACTACAACTCGAACCGATTCGCTCACCTAGACCCCCACATTATTTTTAAAGTACCGAAAGAACAAACAGCGCTCGACAGGAAACGTCTCACGCACTCACACTCTCATTTAAATCCACCCAAACCGAACCGGGACCTCTAAATCCCATATTGTAGGGCCAATCAATCTCTTGATCCGGCACTAAGCCCATATTTGGAAAGAGCGCAAGCGCTTGCTCGAGCAATACCGTTAGCTCCAGCTTCGCAAGTTGAGCACCTAGACAGAAATGAATGCCTTTCCCAAATGCGATGTGCTGACGCGCATTGGGGCGACTTGCTTGGAACGTCTCACCCTGATCGAATAAAGCTTCATCACGGTTAGCAGACACCAAGGACATCAACAGACTGGACCCTTCTGGGATATCAACATTACCGAGTCTAACTGCCCGACGCGCTTGTCGCCGCCAAGTGATAATGGGCGGACGATAGCGAAGCGCCTCCTCGACCGCATTGGGAATCAGACTTGGTGTATCACAAAGGCGTTTCCATTCCGCTGGATTCTCCAGTAGCGACAAAAACAAACTGCCAGCGGCATTGGTCGTTGTTTCGTGTCCAGCTAACATTACGCCATGAATCAAACTGTGCACTTCATTGAGTGTAAGGAGAGCGTCATCGTTAGCACGAGCGGCCAGCAAATAACTTGCGTAGTCGTCACCAGGCTGAGTCATACGCTGGGCAACCAGTGCCTTGCAGTAGTTCCAATAGTCCACCAAAGCATGAGCCGCTTCCACCTCGGTTTCTTCGTCTAAGGTACCCCATACCATGTTGAAACGATTGTCGGCCCATCGCTTTATCTTAAATGCGTCGGACAGAGGGGCGCCGAGAAGCAAAAAAAGGACTTTGGCCGGCAATTCATAAGTGACCTCTTTAACCAGATCGACACGAACTTTACCGCTAATGTCTAATAGCGCCTGCCGGGTTAACTTCACGATTTCAGGCTTTATCGCAGCATACTGTGTCGCGTTTAAAAACCCAGATGAAATCTGACGAATACGAGTATGTTTGGGTGCATCAGTATTAGCTTGTGTTGGCTCTCGGGTGAAGCCTCCATCCTTCAAGATTTTATTTACTTGGGGCGAAAACGGCCGAATAGGTGCTTGTGAATTTACCGCCGAATACGTTTCAGGATCGCTGAAAATGTCCACAACATCCTGGCGTTTGGTCACCACGTAGCTATCAAGTTCAGAGCAATAAAACACAGGTTGTTCAACACGGGCGCGCGCAAAAATCTCGTTCATGCCATCCGTTTCAAACGGCTTAAAGTCATCTGACAAACTCATGTATCCCACCCCCTCACAACGCTAGCCTTACACAATTGGCCATAGTGCCACGACTGATTCTATGCGATGATAATGACTGTAAATTTTTATATATAAATAGTGACGTACCGAGCATAACAATAACAAACCATGACGGTCTATAAGTTTAGACAGAGGCGACCCATATGACCAACACAATCCCTTCTCATACTATTCAAGGAAGCGGCAAAACAACGATTTTCTTACTGCATGGTGCGTATGGCGATGGCCGATATTTTTCCGAGCTTGCCAAACAACTTTGTCAATTCAACTATCGAGTGGTGGTATGGGATTGTCCGGGGTATGGTCAGTCAGCGCGGCTACCCGAAGCCACCATCGAATACTTTGCCGAGGCCGCTATTCGCTTGGTGGAACACACCAAAACTGAGACGAACGTGCTGCTAGGCCATTCGATGGGTGCCCTGATCGGGCCGCGTGTTGCGACCTTGTCGGACCACCTCGATGCGCTGATTTTATCAGCGGGCTCGAAAGGCTTCGTTGCTCGCCCACCTGAAGATCAAGCACGTTATCTTCAGGAACGCCTAGCGCCCATCGAGCAGGGCATGAGCGTCTCCGAATACGCCCTACCCCTAATTCGTCACATGATGGCGGACGGAGCGTCGGGCCAACTGGTTGATCACGTTGTCGACGTTATTCTAGATATGAAAACACAAACCTTTGCCGACTCGATTAAAGCAATATCCACCTACGACAGCCGACCGAGTCTAAACGCAATCACGATTCCGACATTGCTTATTGCTGGGGCCGAAGATCCAGCATGCACTGCAGCGGGCATGCGCGAAATGTCCCAAATGATCGCGGATAGTGAGTTCCATATCCTTGATGGATCGGGGCATTACGGATTCGCTGAACGGCCGCGCGAATACTTATCAATTGTGCTAGGCTTCTTACAATCGCGATTCGGCATCGAACAATAACACCTAACAGGAAAGCCCATGCGACTACCGGTAGTTGTGCTTTGTTTTGTCTTTTTCCTATCTGCGTGCCAGCAAGATGCGACTGACCCTGAAGTCTATCCGAGCAAGCCAATACAGATTATTGTGCCCTACGGCCCCGGAGGCACAACGGATGTCTTCGCCCGCGCATTTGCGAGAGTGCTGTCTGAACACTTACCCGGTAGCGCTCCCGTCATCGTGGTCAACAAGCCAGGAGGCTCTTCAACTATCGGTGTTACAGCGTTACATCGATCAAAAGCCGATGGCTATACCCTTGCAATGCTCCCTACGGGAGTCCTTGAAGTTCAGCCTCACCTAAATCGGGTGCGCTGGACGCTCGACGATTTTGCCCCTGTTATAGGCTTACTTGAAATCCCAGCAGCCATTAATGTTCGCGACGATAGTACGCTTGCGACTTTCTCTGATTGGCTTCAGCAAGTCAGATCTCAGCCAAATGCTTTTATGTACAGTACCTCGGGCGGCGTTGGAAGCTCGACGCATCTTGCTATGCAAACCGCACAAAATTTATTGGGTATCAAGTTGCGCTGGATACCCTTTGAGGGTGAGGCCGCTTCTCGGGCCGCTCTACTAGGCGGCAAAATACAGGGCAACTTTAGCATTCCGACCTTGCACAAGGGAGGCGAACTCAGACCACTGGTTTTTCTAACGCGCTCAAAACCAGACTCTGAGCTCTACCAAGACGTGCCAACACTGAAACAACTAGGATTCGACTTTGAAGCTCAATTCCCACTGGGGGTCATTGCCAAAGCCGGCACCCCAAAACCCATTCTAAAGGTCCTTCATGATGCCTTCGAAGCCTCGATGCAAGACCCAGCTATTCGGAAGCTCTATCAGACCTATGACTTGGCACCTTATTATTTATCGAGCTCAGAGTTAGGGGAGCAATTACTCAGTAACTCGCAGCAATCGCGACAAACATTAGTCAACTTGGGAATGATTCGATGAAGTTACATTGGAAGTCAATATTCGCTCTCCGTTCGCAATAACCGCACAGGAGTGATGATGAAAAAGGTCGCAAATCTCGTCGTTTATCTATGTATAGTGGCATTGGGGTTGGCCACCTACCACAGCGCGACGGGGCTACCCGAAGGCTTATTTGGCGACATCGGCGCGGGCACCCTGCCGGCTGCCCTTGGATCGAGTTTAGTGGGTCTGGCGCTAATCGGGTTAGTCCAAGAAATCAAGCAGCCAAAGGTGCCCTATCAGTTCAGAACTCAACATATCAAACAATGGATTGTACTGATCGTTCTGGTGGTTGGATTTGTAGCAGCCTGGCAATTTTTTGGCCGTTTTTTTCTATGGTTGGCGTTGTTTTTGTTTGGGGCTTTCTCAATTTTTGACCCTAACCGCAGTCGGCGCCAGCTCGCTCACAACCTAATGCTTGCCGCATGTCTGACGATAGTCGCATACATTTTATTTGAGTTTGCGCTTAATGTTCAGTTCGGATAACCACTATGCAACATCTTGAACTAGTTTACGTACTGCTTAGTCATCTACCTTGGATTGGACTGGGTCTATTCGTGGGGATTCTTTTTGGGGCCTTGCCTGGCCTAGGCATGATCGTGGGCATCACTCTGCTATTGCCTCTTAGCTACAATATGGATGCAGCAGGCGCCGTACTCATGCTCTTGGCGGTTTACCAAGGTGCGGAGTATGGCGGATCAATCTCTGCCATCGTACTTAAGATTCCAGGAACCGCGATGGCAGCACCGATTATGATTGATGGGGTACCGATGGCAACCCAGGTCTCTCCGGGGAAAGCGCTCGGTTACTCACTATACGGTTCGACCTTTGGCGGTTTGTTTGGGGCCGCCGTATTAATCATTTTTGCTGCCCCAATCGCGAGCCTAGCGCTCAAACTTGCCGATGCCGACATCTTCTTACTCGGCCTTATTGGCTTAATTGCGGTGAGCGGCCTTTCAGAGGCGCCACTTATTAAATCGCTAATCGCGGTGGTACTGGGCTTTATTGTTGGCACTATCGGCATAGACTTAATGACAGGCCTTCCTCGCCTTACTATGGGACTGCCCGAGCTTTACGACGGACCCAATCTAATAGCAGTTGTCGTCGGGTTATTTGCCATTTCGGAAGTGCTTACCATGACGCTGGGAGACATGAATCAAAGGCGACTTATTGCCGCTAAAGATATGAATACTCGACTTAGTATGACCGAGTTACGGCCTGTCGTTAAAGCCATGTTTACAGGAAGTGGAGTCGGGGTAGTTACGGGTGTTCTGCCGGGCGTAGGGTCAACCATCTCGAGCTGGCTGGCGTACGCTGCAGCAAAGCGTTTAAGCCCGCATAAGCAGCAATTTGGACAAGGCGCCCCAGAGGGGATCGCCGCGCCCGATGCCGCCAACAACGCAACCGTAGGCGGCGCCTTATTGCCCTTTTTAGCTTTGGGGATTCCCGGCTCCGCGTCTATTGCCATTATCGCTGGCGCTTTCGTCATTCACGGAGTGCAACCTGGCCCGCAGCTAATGAGGACACAGCCGGACTTTATTCAGCATTTGTTTATCGGCTTCGTAGTCACCACACTTTGCATGTTCGTTATGGGTCGCCTATTAACCACCCTATTTGCTAGAGCGCTTACCATACCCAACTCGCTACTGGCACCAACGATCGCGGCTCTATCACTCTGCGGGGTTTACGTGTCGTCTGGTAACTTCTTCGATTTGTGGCTCGCAGTAGCACTGGGGATTGCGACATTTGGGTTGAGACAACTGGACTATCCTGTCGCTAATTTTATACTGGCTCTCATTCTTGCACCCATTATTGAAAAGAGTTTCCGCCGCGCACTTACCATTTCAGAAGGGGATTTCTTCGTATTCTTGAATACGCCAACCAGTGCCGTACTCTCGGCGTTAGCATTGGCAGTATGCGCAGCAGCATTAGTTAAGACATTCCGATCGCCGCGGGCTTGAAGGCCGACATAGTAGCAAAAGCTCGGGCCAACCTGTTTAACTTTGGTCCGAACGCGTCAATTTATGCGCTTCGCTCACCGTAAATTCGATCTGCCTCAACCCAACAGGCATGCGCACCAATCGGTATTCGGTGGGGCAAAATAATACGAGCCAGAGGCCCTTGCTCTAGATTTTGAGCGTCTAAAATCAGACACTCTGAACGATTCTCGTTCATATCGGTTACCAAGGTAATGACATAGGCATCGTCTTCCGCTGTTGCACTGTCACGCAAGGCAATTTGACATTCGCTGCCAGCTCGACCGGTACCGTATTCAAATCGCTGAGTATGACCCGTGAGTAAATCAAATTTTTTGATGCCGCTCATCCACCAATCACGATCGAAGTCGAATAAAGTGTTATAGCTATAGCGATACGGTTTGCCAACGTAATCGTTATTAACGACCGGAAATTCGGTAACTTCGTCATCCAAGAATTCTTCGCGGGTTTGGCCCGTTTTTAAATTGAATGCCCAGCGATGCATCCTGTAACCAGTAGCGCGTTTGTCAAATTGATTACGCATTTTTTGAATAGCATCGTGATCCTGTTTGCCCACAGCGGGTTTACGAGGGTTTAATGTCACGCAGCCTTCCATGACAACTTCATCGCCCTGCTCGTAACAGTTGGATAAATGTAGAATGAAACAGGGCTTACCCTCAAACCATTTAACATCCGAATTAGTTCCGTGCCGTGGCAAGACACCAAAACGAGCGGGTATTTGATCAAAAAAAGTGACCTTTCGCTCACCCTTAGCCAGCAGATCTGGATCAAAAATAAACGGCAGGTCATGCAGAATAGAATAATTTTTTGTGACTCCGAGGTCATGGGGCCAACGGGGCCCGGGCAGTTCGATAGGCTCATAATGCGCCAACTCATTGTGCCGGTCGATAACTCCGTAGTGCAAATAGGGTGCCTGCTCAGAGAAATTGAAAAACATCAACTCGCCGGTATCGCTATCGACTTTAAAGTGCGAACAAATACCTTGATGCTGCGAGATAGTCATATTCCACTGATCGGGAATCAGCAGGTCAAGAGTTACTGGGTCAAGTCGATTCGCCTCACTGCACTGCGACATCGTCGCCAGAAGCTTCCCTCCGTGGCAAATTACATCAGTACCCGCGTTATCTTTCATGGCACCTATACTGCCCCACCCCCGAAAATGGCCCAAGTGAGGTTCGAGCATACCAGGCCACAGCGACTTACCCGCAGCTTGCTCGGCCAAAAATCCAATGGTTCGGACAAAGCGATTACGGTAGGTTGCCTTACCATTTTCAAAATGTAGCGCGTGCAACATCCCGTCGCCATCAAACGCATGGTAAACACCCAGCGGTTCGTGGACTTGGTTGTGGCCGTTTCTGATGTAAATACCGTTCAAGTCTTGGGGTATTTCACCAATCACCTGCAAGCTATCGGTGTCGGCAGTGTACTCGGCACCCACGGGCGTGAAGTGCTCGCGCAAAAAAGGGTTTGGGTTATCGGACTTAACCGTAATCGTGACTTCATTTTCCAGCTTAAGCATTTTGGATTACCTTGCCAGCACCATTCGCGCTGATTTGTTATTTTTGATCGAGCCAATCGAGTAACGCGCTGGCAACCAGGAAGGGTTTTTCCATCGGTAGCATATGCCCCGCTCCAGGAATGATAACGCTCGACATATCGCAAGACGCAGCCATTGATCGTTGATTGTCGACTGGAATTACGATGTCACCCTCAGCAATTATGGCAAGCTTCGCGCCAGTATAATTAGATAAAAACTCACTGCGATCAGGTCTGGACCCCATCGCTTTTTGGTGCGCAATAAAGCGATCCGCGCCATAGAGTCCAATCTCAGATTGGCGTGCCACTTGTAAATCAGTACGGCTGTGATTGTCTGGGTGGTAGGCTCGACCACTCGCGTCGCTAGCCAGTTGGTGATAGCCGCCTTGCTCTGCCTGTATTATCCGATCTGCACGTACAGCGCGCGTCGCGTCCGAGTCAGCCGAGGCACTGCTATTAACCAAAGCGATCCCGAGCGCTTTATTGCCCGCGGCAGCCGCTACCGCCAAAGCAACCATACCGCCAAACGAATGCCCTACTAAATAAACCGATTCCTCTCCCAAATCCTGCAGAACACCTTCAGCGATTGCTTCGATGGAATCCCGAGGTGGTAAAAAAATCGATCGACAGCTGAAGCCGTTCGCCTCCATAACACTGATTACGCTCTGCCAACTGGCAGGTGTATTGTTCACGCCATGAAGAAATAAGAGGTTCATTCCCGTTCCACAGACAGAGTAGAAACCTAAAGATTAAGAGCTTTTGCTTCTTATGTCTATTTTTATATATATTTATTTACATAGTAGACTCAATAGTATCCAAGGACTCGAGACACCATCTTAACTCTTCAGCAACCAGCCCTATGCGCCTGCGGTAAAGCAGAGCGCTACTAAAGCGCGAATTAGTCGGATCTTTACAATCACTAGGAAAAGCATTGACTAAGGTCTCGTATTTGATCCGCACATCGTGTTGATAACGAATCAAGTACTCTTTTCGACGAGTCAGAAGTCGTACTATCGACTTTGGCCCTTTGGACCAGGCCGAGAAAAGCATCGATAAAAAATCATCGCGCGTGACCGGAGGCTCTGGATCTGTGTCTAGCCACATCGACAGCAACGCCTTGCCTGAATGCGTAAGTTTATAAAGTTTTTTGTCAGGCCTGCCGATTTGCGGATGAACCTCGCATGTGGCATGCCCATGCTGTTGGAGCTTCGCCAAAATTGGGTAAATTTGACTCGATTTTGCCGGCCGAAAGGACTGTAAATCTTTAACAACGTCATACCCTGTTCTCGGATGTCGTAACAAAATACCCATGACCGAGTAGGTGATGGTGTTAAATTTCATGGTGTGTGCTCTTTTTGTGCTGACAGGGCAAGTGTACCCTTTAAACCCCAGCTAACACTACGTCGGCGTGAGTTCCCCGTATTCATCTTGAATCAAGATAACGCCGTCTCTTAAAACAGCAGCACAATACCTACCGCTATAGTACAACCTAGCTCAGAGACTCATAATATCGTTGCCACACCTCTCCTTTACAACTAATCTGTCTATTAATAAAAGCAATAGGCGAGGCGTATATGGAACGGTTTAATTTGCATGGCAAGTGTGCTTTGGTGACAGGTGCTGGAACAGGCTTAGGTCGAGGCATGGCAACAGCTCTGTTACAAGCGGGTGCGCGTGTGGCTCTAGCAGGACGTCGAGTCGAAAAGCTCGCACAGGCCATCGAGGACCTTGATCCAGAATTGCGCGAAAGGGCGGTACCCATAGAGCTGGATATCACCTGTAGCGCGAGTATTGGTCGTGCCATAAACATCATAGAAGACTCAATAGGCCGCATCGACATTTTAGTCAATAACGCTGGCAATGCTTATTCGGGAACGGTTTTGGAGTCGGATCACGACCTCTGGTCGAAACAGTTTGAGACCAACGTATTTGGTCTAGCTGAAGTCAGTCGACAAGTTGGAAGGCACATGATCGCCTCTGAAGTCGCTGGCAGTATTATAAACATCGGCTCGATACTGGGTATTCGATCCAACATAGGATCGGCTGCATATTGCGCAAGCAAGTCCGCCGTGATTGGCTTAACTCGCACCATGGCACTAGAATTCGCGAAGAAAAATATCCGTGTCAATGCCATTTTGCCAGGCGTGTTTAAAACTGAGCTGGTGGATTGGATGGAGGATGAAGCCATGTTAGATAATGTACGAAGCCGCGTACCAACAGGTAAAATCGGCCATGCAGACGATTTGGCCGGGCCCATTATCCTACTTGCGTCTGACGCGGGCCGTCATATGACCGGCGCTATCATTCCCGTCGATGGGGGCCATCTCAGCGCCTCACTTTGATTCGTGAGTACGCGCTTAATGCGGCCATAACATCAGCGGCAAAGCCCGCCATCTTGACGTCAAGGCCTCGCTACTAGTTAGATGCTATAAGGCCGCGAGCACACAGGGGTCGCTCGCGTCCTGTTAACGCAAGGTGCTAGGCATCTAAACTCTCGCCCATGCCGGCGTACACAATACCGCCATCGACTGCGATGGTTTCACCAATGACGTAGTTACCCGAACGCGCCGCCAAAAAGATGGCCGTAGCCGCCATGTCTTCATCTGTTCCCACGCGTTTGTTAGGAATACCCTGTGCCACGGCATCGGCGTGGTCGCGGGCAGCGCGGTTCATTTCAGACGCAAAGGCACCTGGGGCAATCGCAGTGACATAAATATTGTCGCGCACCAAACGCGCTGCCATACGCTTGGTCAAATTGATCACCGCT
>Ga0209652_1001636_pt1 | contig 18132 bp, 15 predicted proteins | sample SaaInl74LU_5_DNA_FD_184641 | JGI IMG/M metagenome (GOLD analysis project Ga0209652, IMG submission 184641) | Marine microbial communities from expanding oxygen minimum zones in the Saanich Inlet - ESP_74LU_5_DNA (SPAdes) (version 2) | ecosystem: Environmental > Aquatic > Marine > Intertidal zone...
TGGCCCCATGTTTTTGTCCAGGCGTTGCTGCAGCAGAAGAGAGCGATGATGAGCAATCTCGTGATGATGTGGAGCTGCTGACACATCTTGTGTGCGTTGCAGATGATGTGATGATTTTACTTCTTCTACCTGCTGAGCGTTAGGGAGATGCCACTGCTTTTAGGAAGCCAGTGGAGACTCAGTAAGGGCCAATAAAGACACAAAATCAATGTGAAGGTAACTTGAATTGTTATGTTCATGAGATGTTCATGTTCATCATCATGGTGCTTGAAACGTGGAACTTGGTTGGTATTTTAAAATTGGCGGGTGATGGGCGACTGTCACAACTTCGCTAAAAGACTCTGGTCATAGAAGGCTAGGCGGGTCATAAAAGGGGTCACACCGCTTTGATTTGCGCTTGGTGTTCTTTTGTGTGTGGTGTTGTTGTTGCTCGTTGCTCCCATTGCATTGTACAGAGAAGATCAAAATGAACGGGAGAAGAAGGGCTGCTTCTTTAGCGGCGGCGATAGGGCTTTCCTGCTTCGCTGGCATCGCCATATCAAACCTCTACACAAGTAGTCACGAGCCAAACAATAACCAAGCTCCGACACTCCGATCATACCGGCGAGCTCTTTCAAATGTTGACCATCCAATTTTAAATTATAACCATGAACATGGCCGTATGGAGCCCGTCAATGCAGCTACAATCACCGATGCAGTGTTCAAAGATCCAAAACATCTTTACGGTGACTGTGAAATTCCCAAGGCAAGATTTGCTACTCATCAAGTAGCCACTCTGTATCAACCAGCCTTTCCTGGCTCAGGCTCCAGAATGACCTATGAATTGGTCGAAGCACTTACAGGTCAGTTGGGGCATTCACATGTGCTGTTTTATAATCTTATTTCGCCTTCTTCCAATACTATACTCACTTACATATTTTTGCACTTACAGGAATGACAATCTCTAACGACCACAACTACGCAATCGATCCAAATGTGCATAATCATGTTGTGAGTGTGAAGACTCACTATCCCAATCGCAATGGCATATCGTTGGAAGCATTTGATGACCATTTTCACGGAGCCCTCTTGGTAATCCGAAACCCAATCAAGGCCATCCCCTCGTTTTTTAACTTTTGGTATGAAAGAATCAATCACCTGGAGAATCATTCGGTACGGGCACCAACAGAGGAGTGGATCGCCTTTAGAGATGCTAATCTCGGGGAACAATTAAAATCATGGCGGAAGCATATGGATTACTGGTTGAAAAAGTATGAGAATGATCGAAGCAAATTGTTGGTTTTACCATATGAGCGTTTAACTGACAATGCAAGAGGTCCTGGAACTGCTCTGAAACTGGCGATATTCTTAGATTCTGTAGAAGGAGTCAACGCTGCAAAGCCTGAGGAAGTCGCTTGCCTCTGGCACCGTTCTGTCAAATACATGGATGAAGGTGAAACAGTTGAAGGTCATGCCGTAAGGTCAGGTTCCTCTGCAACTCCTTACACTCAAAGTCAATTTGATGCAATACGAAATACTCTGCAGACGCAGAAATGGAAGTATAAGGACGACCCAGAAGTGCACAAGATTATGGATCAGTACATGAGGCATATTCAGCACTCTTGGCTTTATGTCAGTTGATTGCAGATCTCTGCAAGCGATTTACGTTCGTACAAGTACCAAGGAAAGGCTGAATAGGTTAATAAGAGGTCAAGCTGTATCATTCTGTCTCCTGTAACTCTAAAATTGAAGTAATTCTGTTAGAACTGCTGCATTTTATACTTCAAAGAACTGAGCAATTCAGAAAGGTGCAAGATCAAGGTTCAGGGTGGAAGCAAGTAAGTTTGTAACAACCCTCATGGAGTTTGTAACGCGCGTAACACGTAACACATTGTAACAACACAATTTGCAAAATCCAAAATCCATCAACCACCATGGGCGACTTCCTTCACATATGGTAGGAAATTAGGTAATGTTGCTTATCGCTACCTAGACATCATTTAACCAACAATTGGAGTCGACCATGGGAGACTTCCAAGCCAACTTCATCCGACCCGATACTGGCATCAATACTGTCGAGGGCAACGTCGCCGGCTCACGTGCTGCGACTCTGTCGAAGAAACGGGCGGCCGAGCAAGCCGATTTTGAAGCACGGAAACAAAAAATAAAGGCAGACTCTGAACGTGGAAAATTGGGAATTGATAGCAAGTTTGATACGAATACAAATGTTAGTGCGGAAGAGCAACGCTTTAGAGCCAAGACAGTGGGCTTGGTGACGGCAGAAGAGTTTCGTAAGGCTAGTGCCGAGGCGGAGAAGGCAAGGGGCAAACGAGGTGAAGAAGATGAAGGTGATAATGATGGGGAAGCAGCGCCTAAATTGAGTGAAGAAGAACAGAAGAAGTTTGAAAAGGAGCGCAAAAGGGCCAAGAAGAAGGCATTGAAAGAGAAGAAGAAGCGAATGGCAACACTAAGTTTTGGAGCCGATGCGGAATTAGATGATAATGATGCCGATGCAAATGATCTGAGTAGTGGTACCAAAACAAAAACCATCAATAAGAATCCAGAGGTGGACACGAGCTTTCTTCCCGATCAAGAACGAGAGGAGCATGCCAAGGCTGAAAAAGAACGACTACGCAAAGAGTGGTTGGATAGGCAAGCAGCAATGAAAGAAGAAATTTTAGAGATCACCTACTCGTATTGGGACGGAACAGGTCATCGACGCACTGTACAATGCAAAAAGGGAGATACCGTGGCTGAATTTCTAGAATTAGTTCGAAGCTCTCTTGCCAAAGACTTTCGAGAGATGCAAAATGTATCATCTGATGCGCTCATCTATGTCAAAGAAGATTTGATACTACCACAAGACATCTCTTTCTATGATCTTATTGCTACACGCGCGAGAGGAAAATCTGGACCACTTTTCAATTTCGATGTCCATGATGATGTTCGGGTTGGTGCAGTAGATACAAGAGTAGAAAAAGATGAGAGCCACCCAGGCAAGGTTGTGGAGAGAAGATGGTATGATAGAAACAAGCATATTTTCCCTGCAAGTCGATGGGAGATTTATGATCCTGCAAAGGAGTATGGAAGATATACAATCCACGGTGGCGAAGTTAACAAGAAGAAGAAATAGAGCAAGACATCAAGATTTTGTGGATTGTAGAGGATTGCTACATAACTACTTCACACTCTATTTAGCATTTCGAAACGACCTCCTCTTTACACTTGAACAGGGAATCAGCTGTGTCGCCAATCGTTTCATACACAGACTTTTGATCGTAATAACGCGGGGTTCTAGTGCTCTTGAGATGGCATCTATCAAAGCCAAACTTTCAAGCAGTCCATGTGCTCCACTAAGGCCTCCTATGTCTGCATAAACGGCGTCGTATCCCAGGGAGGCGCCAGGCGGTTTTAGTTTGAGCAGCTGGAGTGTATCCCATGCATCAGCAACTTCAAACTGAACATGTGGGTAACGTTTCTTTGCAGCTGTAATAATCTTTTCTCCAATATCAACTCCTACACAGAATCCATCCTCTTCAGCTTTTACTGCATCGTGCAGTATTGTTGTTGTACTGCCGTAATGGCTGTTTGAAGAGACCAGAAACCGAGACTAAGATTGAGCTATTGCACAACACAGACATTCACATCGTTGTCAAAATTCACGTACCTTCCTATCTCTATCACTTCATCTCCTTGTTCCAATAGAATTGGTATTGTTTTCCTATAATCATTCACACCAACACAAGGCACGATGATTGGATTTGGAAACGTATCAAGCTCATCCTTCTTTGGCAACTTGATTGTTCCATCCAACAGTCTTTGAGAATGAACTATTCTCCGCGCAAGATTGTTGAGTACTTTTGATTTGACGATAATCGCTCTAGGAAGATGTTCTTGATTGCCAATGAACTCATAGGCAAGTGATAGAGCGGAGAGGTAAAGATCACCTCCTATCATTGAACCAACATCAAGAATCAGCACTTGATAACTCTGATTACCTTTTGTCAACTCACGCCATTGATCAAATTGATCCAGTTCATGATATTCTACACGATCAACGAAATTTGCACTGCTATTCTCGCTTTCTGGTGATGTACCAAGGAATGGAGTAGTATCTCTGCCCTTCGAGCGGCCGCTTGTCGCATCTTTTCTCTTTACATCAACTAATACGGCATTCCCCGCAGGCCCAACTGCTTGGCATAGATGATTAGATACGTCAGAGAGCTGTGCACCTAGCTCTAAAACTCGGTCTTCAGCGTTGACATACACATCGATGGCTTTGCAGACTTCCGACGTCGATTTGCAAGCTATTATCGGAACAAAATTCTTGGTTCTAGAAGAAAAGGAGGAGGTATTTTTTATTACCAGCAGCCAGAAGACCCACGTAGCAGAGAGATTACTCCTCATTCTTTATACTTGCCCAGTTGATGTTGTTTGCTGGCGCTGCTAGCTGGCTCTGTTGTCATGGCTGTGGCTCCTGTTGGCCATTTTTGATGCGTGATCAGATGATGTTGGGTGGTGTTGCGTCTGTCTCACATGCAGGACCTGGTATAAAACGAGAAATCCATTCTCGATTCACAGAAACATCACTTCACATCAAAACTTGCCGCCGACCGCGGCTCGCCGATTCAATCATGAAACCTGCTTGATTCTCTAACTTCTCTTGCCCAAATTTTCATTATCCATGTTTCAATAGATTGGAAGAATCAGGAGGAAAAGCCGCCCGATCATAACATAACATAACACTTCGGCTTCGGCTAGCTTAAAAGAAGAATGGGCGTCGACGCAGTCCCAGACGGATTAGTAGATGCATGGCGGCTGTGGCGCCACTGCCTTTGTAGATTTGGATGGTATCCACTCTTCGTGGCGCCGCTTGTAACATGTGCATGCATCCTTGACGTGTTCAGCTCTACAGGCTGTGACTTCGTTAGAGTGGATATCGGCTTTGTGCCGATCAACGATGAATGGCAAGACTCTCGTGCATCACTCGGGCTATTCAGTTTTGATAGCCACGAGACGGATAAGAACAAGTGGAAGCGATCATTCAACAATGGCTGTCAGCCCTACTCGGAAGAGTTCACATCCAGCTTTATGGGTTCAGATCAATCATGGCAGATTGCGAGGATTTTGGCACACATCTCTGGAATTTCAAGCGCTATCGCTTGCGCTACGGTATGGCTCTTGACTATTACACCTCTGCCGGCAAGTTTCTTCTGGCCGGGAGTTCTCCTGCCAGCGGTTGTGTTGGCTATGGCAACAGGCGCTGCTAAGTTCATCTTTTTCGATGCCATGATATGCAGTGAAGACTTGTGGTATATGGATGAGTCATCGCCGCCGGTACCTCCACAATCATGCGAGATAGGAGAGTCGGCTGTCTTTGGTATCGCATCAACGGTAGCCTACTTCCTTTGTACTATCCTTATTTGCTTCAAGTCGCCAAGAAAGAGAAAACTTGATGAGAACTTTGGTAAGAATCCCGAGGAGAAGAGCAATTCCCAGAATACCAACAATACTGGTCCCAGTGGCACAGACATTGTATGTCATGACATTGAGACGGGAGATACTACAACCAAAACGCCTGTGATTCCAAAGCGATCGTCATCTAATTCAGGGAATACAATCAAAGCAAACAATACCCTTCAAACTCCAGAGGTGGTTGCAGCACATCATATCAGGACTACGTCAGATGTGACGTGGGAAGGTCACGGAAATCTTGGAAACCTTGGTATTCTTTCTCCTATTTACTCACAACAACCGCAGACACAAACGCAAAAGGCTAAACCTCAACACTCTGACGAAGATTCAGAAAGTGCCCAGTCGATAGTGATGGTTATCAATGATACTCACTCACGAAGCTATTCTGACGGATCATCGGGGGCAAGTCTCGGCAAATTCCAACCGATTCCCAACGCCAACTCTGCCAGTACTGCCAGTAGGTTACCACCACGCCACAATGGTAAGACGCATCGGCGTGACAAGAGCTCAGGATCTGATCCAGGCGATAGCCTACCTTCAAAAGTGAGCAAGTTAAGCTACGCGGATACTCATTGCTTGTCGGATCCAGATCAGCAGTCTGCTGCATCTTCGCAAAAGGATACGCCGTTAGTAGTGGCAATACCCAATAGAAAATCATCGCCCAGCACGAAGTCAGCTGTTGCGAATAGGCTTCGATTTGTGAGCCCGAAAAAACGAGAGGATAGAAATGATTCGGCGCACAGTGATTCAGCTGTTCAGAAGAGAGAAAAGTTTGAGTATCTACCTCCTTTAGAAGAAGATACACCCAAGAAAAACACAAATGATGATCACGGGGATTTGATCAACAAGTGTCTGCAAGACCTCGAGCTATCTTTTGTGGCCGAGAAGAGTGGATATGACACACTGTGAATAGTCTTCCACGGGGGATGAAGGGATAAGAAAATAGGTATATTATGTGCATAATAGTTCAATGTTAGAATGAAGCTACTCTTCAACAGACGATGTATTGTACCTACTCAGATCAGCCCAATGCTTCACTCCGATATGTTGATGTCAAGAGTTGAAACCAAAAAAGATACTATTGCCTTCGCGAATACATAAGACGCCGCGGCTTCAAGTTTAGGCTTATTTTGCAAGTGCAAATTTCATCTCGTCAAGCTCAACAGCGAGCTCTCCATCAACATACGCTCTTCCAGTAGCAGAGGCAATTCCAAAGCGTTTGTTCCATTTCTTAATCTCAACCTCCATCACCAAAGTATCTCCAGGTACAACTGGCTTCTTCCACTTAACTCCATCAACTCCAGCAAAGAAGAAGACGGCACCTGGCTCAGCACCCTCCATTTGAAGACAGACAATACCAGCAAGTTGAGCAAGTGCCTCTACTTGAAGTACACCAGGCATGATGGGACGGTTGGGGAAGTGTCCAGTGAAATGAGGTTCATTCAAAGTTACCCCCTTGATTCCAACGGCTCTCTTTCCCTGTTCGTATTCAACAACTTTATCAACCAACAAGAATGGATATCTGTGGGGAAGGATTCCGTTAATATCTTCCAGGCTGAAGATTGTCTTGACACTTGAAGTTAATGCTGATATTTCTGCGGCACTTCTTGGTGCTGCGGGCTCCTCGACTTCTGCTGCTTCGGCTTCATCTTCGGCAAAGATTTGTGTTGGTGAACGGGTCGTGAGGGGAGCTGATGGGGCAACGAATGCAGTGGCGGCGGTGGCCAAGGTGGCTAGGAGAGCGAGCTTCATTGTTGGATTGATTTCTTTGAATTTGTGTTCGAGTTTGCTTCATTGATTGATTGCATTGCCATCTTGGAGAAGCAGGGTGCCAGCCGCGAAGTGACGTTGTAGGGATGAAACTATTTAGTTTGAGGGGCTAGACGTACGTCATCACACATCTTGTGGTTGTTGTGGCAGCGATCATCCTTCAGCTTCACTGCACTGCCAAAGTCAAGCAAAGCGGGCAAGTGTTGTCATCTCTTTCGGGGCGAAGCTAGCTAACAATCATCAAACCGTGTTGTAGGTTGCCAGTGTGTGAATAGAAAAAAGATTATTATTAGTTAATAATGAAATTCATTGCTGGAATCTCGAGCACCACTGCTCTCCTATGCCTCGTATCCTGGCAAGGAGCTGTGCAAAACAACTCCGTATCGGCGTTTGTTGCTCCCAAGGTACCCACCAACACCTTGACACACCTCATTCCATCCAATAATGACATTGCCAACGCTATGCGTTTGGAAACTGCATTGAATGCTGAGGCTATAAAAATTACCATGCCCGCTCTTTCGTCCACAATGAAGGAGGGACGCGTTGTTTCGTGGCTTAAATCTGAGGGAGATGAAATTGAGGCTGGAGAGGCTATCATGGTTGTCGAGTCTGATAAGGCTGACATGGATGTCGAGGCATTTGAGGATGGATTTTTGGCCAAGATTATTACAGATGAGGGTGAGACTGCTGAGGTTGGTGCCGTCGTTGCACTTATTGCTACCGAAGAGGCTGATATTGAAGCAGTTGCCGCTGGAGGCGATGCTGCACCTGCACCTGCTGCTGAGGAGGCTGCGCCTGCCGCTGAGGCTCCTGCTGCCGCAGCTGCACCTGATTTTGATTTCAGTCAGCTTGATATGCCTGCTCTTTCATCAACTATGAAGGAAGGTAAGGTTGTATCTTGGTTGAAGGGTGAGGGTGATGCTGTTGAGGCTGGAGAAGCTATTATGGTCGTTGAGTCTGACAAGGCTGACATGGATGTTGAAGCATTTGAGGATGGATTCATTGCCGCTATCATTACTGATGAAGGTGAAAGTACCGCTGTCGGTGCCCCCGTTGCACTTATTGCTGCCAGCGAGGCTGATATCCCAGCACTTCAGGCGTATGCTGCTACTCTTGGTGGAGCACCTGCTGCCCCTGCTGCAGCAGCACCTGCCGCTGCGAAAGCTGCCCCTAAGGCTGCAGCTGCACCTAACGCAGCTGCATCGGCTGGTGGACGTGTTGTTGCCTCCCCTCTTGCAAAGAAAATGGCGGAAGAAATGGGAGTTGATTTGACTACTGTTGCTGGAAGTGGACCTGGTGGACGTATTACTGCTGGAGATGTTACCAAGGCTGCTTCTGGTGGAGCTCCTGTGAAGAAGGCAGCTGCTGCTCCAACCAAGCCCGTGTGGCAACCTGCTGAAGGCGTTGTTGCTGCTACACCTACCGCTCGTGTCTTGGCTAAGAAGGCCAAGTTGGACCTCGCTTCAATTGAGGGAACTGGTGAATTTGGTCGTGTCACTGCTGATGATGTTAAGATGGCCACTGGTGAGATGAAGCCTAAGCGTAAGGTAGCGGCACCTGGAGCACCTGCTCCCGTTGAGTTGCCTGAAGGTCTTGTTCCTTTCACTGGAATGCAGCGTGCCGTTTCCAACAACATGGTTGCTACTCTTGACTGCCCTGTATTCCGTGCCAGTCGTGAGATTGAGATGGATGCTTTCAATGCTTTGTACCAACAGGTTAAGCCCAAGGGCGTGACTGTTTCAGCACTCCTTGCCAAGGCTGTCGCCAAGGCCATTGAGAAGCACCCCATCGTCAACAGTTCTTTCAGACCAGAGGGAACATTCTTCAACAAAGATATCAATATTGCCATGGCTGTTGCAATTGATGGTGGACTTATCACACCAGTATTGAAGTATGCCAATGAGCGTGATGTAATGGAACTTGGTGAAAACTGGAAGGTAAGTTTTTGGTGTGCATCGCTCTATATTTGTTTGAAGGCTCTTGTGTCTAACTTGTCTATTCTATGTTGCTATTCAGGAACTTGTTGGAAAGGCCAAGTCTGGAACATTATCTCCTGACGAATACAACTCCGGTACATTCACAATTTCCAACATGGGTATGTTTGGAGTTGCCCAATTCGATGCTATCCTTCCTGCTGGACAAGGTGGTATTCTCGCAGTGGCAGGAACCCAAGAACACATTGTGCCCTGCAAGCAATCAATCCTTGGTTTGAAGAAAATCTCAAAAATGACAGTGACACTCACATGCGATCACCGTCAAATTTACGGTGCTGACGCAGCATTGTTCTTGAAGACACTAAATGAAGTCATGATGTCTCCTTCCCAATTGCTATAAGTGACGGTTGATGACCAACATGTACACAACAAACACAGAAAGGAGCAGAAACAATTAGGGCTATTGACAGAACAAAAGTATATAATTTAAGTAAGATTCTAGAAGAGCTATCTACAATATATTTGTTTATCATCTCCTTCGTTTTTGCAGAACGAGAAGCGACGCCGAGACAACGAATAAAGACGCCGCAATAGCAGTCGCAACAGTTAGTTGGTGTAATAGACGATCTGTCGGCTGCTGCTTGCCACTTGACTCTTCGCTGCTGCTTGAATCTGTGCCACTCGACTTCTTTCGACGAGGTGTCGCCACGATACGACCAACCTTTACATTGTCCTTTGGAAATGGGCCATCTTCGATATCTAGCACTTGTTTCTTCTCTTGCTCCACCACAAGCTGACCACATGCTCCAGCAATATCGGCACCCATAGTTCGTCTGATAGAGCAAAAGGAGCCATACGATGATACAATTCTGCGAAATTCTTGCATGTGCTCTTCACTGGGACAATCCAATTTATCTTTCACATCCGTCTTGTTGTACGGGATCAAGTTGACTACAAGATGGCGCCCTTCACATAGCTTTCCTAGTTGATGAGCAGCTTCTATTGTTGACGTATCTCCAACCAACATTACATACTCGATCATTGCACGCTTCTTCTTGCTTGCAGACTGCCGTTCTTCAATATTGAAATCTGTTGTCTTATCATCTTCCTGTGGGTTCTCCAAGAGTTTCCTCTTCGTTAGAGCCATCATGTGGGAATCAAGAGCCTCGATCAAAGATTCAATAGGTGTCCCTTTGGCTGAGGGCACAATCTTTTCTCTCATTGGTTGGTTCGGTGCGTGCAATGATAATGCAAGGTTTACCTCTGGAAGATCTCTTGTCAAGTCACGCATTCGAGATGCCACTCCCACCGTACTAACAGTAACTCTATTATGAGCCAAATTCCATAGCCGGCGATCAATCATAGCCCTACAAGCAGCAAGAACATTGCGATAATTGTTAAGAGGCTCACCCATTCCCATAAATACGATATTCCTGATGAGATCCATCCTCTTTTGCTTCTTCTGCCGCTTCTTGCTATCTGTTCCTTCTTCTTCTTCCGTCATCATGTCGTCATCTCTGCTTTCTTCGGATAGAATTTTACTCGCATGAACAAGCTGTTCTAATATTTCTCCCGACGATAAGTTTCCTCGGATGCCCATGGTACCCGTTGCGCAGAAAGTGCAACCCATTGCACATCCAACTTGAGATGAAACACATAACGTGCATCTCCCTTCGTGTCGCATCAATACACTTTCTACAACATGTCCATCTTGCAGCTCTACTGCGAGTTTTGTTGTAGTTCCATCTGCGCTAGTTTGATGCATCTGGACTTTGGATGTAATAGTTGCAAATTTCTCATCACTATCAGCTTCGGCTGAAACATTGTTTGACAAGAATTCGAGTAATGCTTTTGGCAGCTGAGATTTACGCCCAGGACGAGAAGACACGGAATTTTTTGTTCGAAAGTTTGTGTTGCTTGCTACACTAACGCTTCCATCATCGTTGCTGCTGACGCCTTTTTCTACAACTTCTCCACGGAGTTCGGCCACAAATTCATCGAGCGGAGGGTAACCACTTCTGTGTAGGCGTTGGTAGAAATTGTCAAAGTGGTGTTCGCTTAATGTGATGCCATTTGCCTTGAGCGCTTTATCGAACGCTGCTCGATCAAGTAAGGGCTTGGGGCAGAGAGGATCCCTGAAGCGTTTGACTTGCTGTTTGGCGGCCATGATATTGTAGATACACCTCACTCAGCTAGTCACTCGGAGGTTTTCAGCTTCGTGTTTTGTTCCGACTTTGAAGTAGCGGGGAGATGAGGCGCGCCAAAACGACGGACAGGCGATAGCACTCCCTGAGCCGCAAGCTTGCTTCGTGCGTCTTCCACCTGAAGGTCATCAAGCTCAGCTCCACCATTCATCAAGGCTTCAACTCTCACAGTCTACCTCACTTTTCAAGTAATAACTGCAACAATGAAGTTCACTCTTGCTCTTGGTGCTATCCTCGCTACTACGGCGGCTGCTTTCGCCCCAGCTGCCGTCGCCCCTCGTGCGGTTGCGGTTTCCACAACTGCTGTCAAGTAAGTCGAATGGGATCGATATGCTCTCCCGTCGTCATGATCTACACGATGGTTGTGTTCTTCACAACATGTGCCGGCAGCACTTCATTACGAGCATTTGGAATACGCATGCATAGTATTGCTGCGTCTATACAAACAAAAAGCAAATTAAACAGACGTTGACGATAGAACAGCTCCCTCTACTGAATTTATTTGAGGAAAAGCTTGCAATCCGAAATCAATAACAGCACTTCTGAGTCTGTTTATTTGTCTTTTTTGGCTCTACTGTGGAGAGAGTTGCCTTGTTAATTGATTGAATTGGAATTGAAACCAAAACGTGTACTTTTTATATGCATCAGCTAATGCTCATTTCTGTCTTTGTATTACAGCTCCTTCTCTTCGGATCTTTTCGAAGTCAGATCTGTTGATATGGCTGGCACCACGGAACAAATTGTCAAGGGAGGACGTGATCTTTTCCCTCTCCTCCCCAAAGCCTTCGAGGGCATCAAGGAGATTGGAGTGATTGGATGGGGATCCCAGGCTCCCGCCCAGGCTCAAAATCTTCGTGATTCTCTTAATGAGGCTGGATGCGACATCAAGGTTCGTATTGGTCTTCGTGAGGGATCTTCCTCTTTCGAGGAGGCACGTGAGGTTGGATTCAGTGAGGATGCTGACACTCTTGGAGAGATGTACGATATTATTGGAAAGAGTGACTTGGTTATGCTTCTCATCAGTGATGCTGCCCAAGCTGCCCTTTACAAGGAAGTCTTCGCTGCCATGAAGCCTGGTGCCACTCTTGGTCTTTCCCACGGTTTCTTGCTCGGATACCTTGAGTCTATTGGAGAGAGTTTCCCTGAGGAAATGGATGTTATTGCCGTATGCCCCAAGGGTATGGGACCATCTGTGCGTCGTCTTTACGAACAGGGTAAGGAGGTTAACGGAGCTGGAATCAACGCATCTTTCGCTGTCCACCAGGACAAGTCTGGAAAGGCCACTGACCTTGCTCTTGGATGGGGAGTTGCTCTTGGATCACCTTTCATGTTCGAGACTACTTTGACTTCTGAGTACTGCTCTGATATCTACGGTGAGCGTGGTATCCTTCTTGGAGCCGTTCACGGTATTGTTGAGTCTCTCTACCGCAGGTACCAACGCCAGGGAATGTCTCCCGAGCAAGCCTTCATTGAATCTTGCGAGTCTATCACTGGAAATATTGTTAAGATCATCTCTACCAAGGGAATCAAGGCCGTCTACGATGGTCTTAACGATGATGACAAGAAGATCTTCGAGGAAGCTTACTCCGCCTCTTACATGCCTTCTAAGGAAATCCTTCAAGAAATTTACGACGAGGTCTCCTCCGGTAACGAAATCCGAACAGTTATCATGCACGGAAAGCGTATTGAGAAATTCCCTGTTGGAAAGATTGATGGAACTGATACTTGGCAGGTCGGAGAAAAGGTCCGTGAATCACGTGACGAAGAGAACATTCCCCTCAACCCTTTCACTGCCGGTGTTTACGTTGCTACCATGATGGCTCAGATTGATGTTCTCCTTGAGGCTGGACACCCATACTCTGAGGTCGTAAATGAATCTGTTATTGAGGCTGTTGACTCTTTGTGCCCATACATGCACTACCGTGGTGTTGCCTTCATGGTTGATAACTGCTCTTTCACTGCCAAGACTGGTTCCAGAAAGTGGGCTCCACGATTTGACTACATCCTTGACCAACTTGCATACACAGCTGTCGACAACGGCAAGCCCGTCAACGAGGATATCATCTCTGCTTTCCAGAACCACAGGGTTCACGCCGCCGTTACTGCATGCTGCGAACTTAGACCTACCGTTGATATCAGTGTTGGAGCTGCTTCATCAACCAAGGAAATCGTCATTGAGTAAAGAAAATTAAAAGTGTCTTATAAATAAATTAACTATATAGGGAAATTTGTCCACAAAATGAATTGAGCTTGATTGTGTTGCGAAATGCTTCTAACTTCTCTGTGATCTCATGATGCAGGGGGTTCTCCACAAATAAAACGACGAACATAATATAAAAGCAACAAGCACAAAACTAGGTGCATAATCCTCTAACATGTCGCATGGAAAAGCACACATTTGACGTTTTAGCAATAAATTATCATTCCTCTAGCTTATTTAGCTACTCCTAATCCGACGCAACGCAGTACTACTCATCCCATGTGGCTCAGTCCTCTGCGTACATAGCAACTTCAACGGCGGTATTCCCAACGTATCCTCCCTATATCTATTCAACTTTCTACCTGTCGGCAAGGTTTCATGACTCAAGACCAATGCATCGAAATCATTTTGAAGTCCGGGGTAGCTTTCCGACTCAGGTGGTTGACCTGGAGGTCCGTATTCATCGCTGATGGGGACGCAGCGTATGCCTGTGGATACGATGTAAAAAAGATAACAGTATAGTATCAGCACGACATCATAAAAGATTGAAACATACACGTTGATCACACGAAACACACTTACGATTCTTCATCCCAGGCGCCAAATTGCCAATGAATTCGAGTACTCCAGCCATTCGTTCTTCCAACGGAGGTATTCTATCAGCAAATGCCTTATGAGTTAGCATTTCATCCCGCGTCACTCCAATCAACAGACGCCCACTAATAGGTTGCACAGAGGAGATGGCAAGTGTTAATAGTTTGCGATGTCCATAGTGCATCCCATCAAATGTGCCCCCAACACACACAGAGGAGTAAAGTGATGTTGCAGGGATGGCTGTTCCTCCAATGATTGATGATCCAGTAAGTCCAGACTTGTCCTCCTCCCTGTTATTACTGGCTGCAGTATTGCTCCGAATCTTTTCAAAGGCATCTTCATCTTCCAAGAATACAACATTTGGATCACCTGTCACCTCCGCACCATCTGGCCAATCATCCACATGCAACGCAACCAATGGGTGTAATCCCTTCACTTTCCTTTCAGCATTCACAGCATCCACATGTGCACGTAGGCCACCCAGTCCCTGTCCTTCCTTCGACGCATATTTACGTCCTGATCCGGTTGCAAAATCATTTGAGCTAATCCATCCTGTGATGGAATCATGACTACATATACATGATAAATCCGGACGTAAATCAATCCACCCCTCTGGGGGAGAATTGGGCATGTTTTGCGGATAAACAATCAGATCGAGTAATTTCTTCCCCTGTGTGATTGGACCTGCCGATGATGCATCTTCTTCGTCGTCGTCGTTATCAGTCTGTTGATTACTCTCTTTTTCGTCAAGCCCTACTGCTGCATCCCATGCCATACTGTAAATTTCTCCTGCATATCTTCGTAGTTGAGTCAAGCTCACATTGGAATATCCCTCGCCATCTAGACTGTCAGTCCCTCCAGTATTGGTTCGTAGGACAACACTTAGACGTTCGGCGGTGATTGACATGGCAGTTTCGAGAATGGCCTCGTTGGCAATACGGGCGGATGCGGATTGAGGCATGGTGAGTATGGCGAGAGTGTGTTTGTGTTTCTTGGGTGCTGGGGGCGCTTCTTCGGAGATGGCTGATGTGTCCACATCGCTACTGCTGGCAGCTTGATAGCATGATACTGATGAGAAGGATGCAGAATTTACAGCTCTCGATCTGGTCAGCGCATTATGATATGGTGATGTTGCACGTGGCTGCAATAACGCCAACAATGGTAAAGGACGCACGAAGGAGAGTGCAACTACGACGTTTGTGAAGTCCACTTTCATTTTCGACACTAACTTTCAGAGAAGGACGCACGCAGCACACAATAATCGACAGGCTGTAGTTGAGAGGATAGGATTGGAAGCTTGCCTGCAATACCTATCAGAGAGGATCGGCTTCAATGGCGCTGCTTTGTTGAATTTGGGAGGCACTGACATTTTTTTGATGACATTAATCCAGGGGGTAAATTGCGGGGGGAGTTCGCCAGCCCGCTCGCTAGGACACCGCGCACGTCGTCAACATGGCGAAGCAAAAGGCAAAAAAGACACCGCAAGAACAAAAAGCACGGCAGGGTGTCAACCAATGATTTGTAAGTTGTACGCCTCTCCGAGCCTCCAAATTTGTATTACACATCGCTCCTGCTTCAGCGCTTCACAATTGTCACCGTGCAGGAATATTGATTGTGCTTGGTGCTAGCCTCCAAAATAGAAAATTCAAATCCATCAAAGCTACTTTTGAATTTGAGGTATCGGCATCGGGTCAGTTTGTGCACGCACACATCGCCAGTAATCAGCGTCTCCGCGACTCTATTCCTCATCAATCATCAGCAAATTGTTCTTCTTGGTGTTGCTGACATCTACACAAACATGGCTGGTCTCGTATCAGCATCATTAAACCAGAGGTCCATCCTTGTAGGTATTCTCGTCATTGTATGCAACAACGTCTTCACTGCTGCCGCATGGACGACTACAGCTCCAACGTCCATTCAACGGTCGCATCATAACTATCCTCAAATCAGTCACAGAATAAGATTGTCTACAACACAATTATCCTATAGAGACGACGAGCATGATACATTAGAAAGCAAGAAAAAGTCATCTCCTCCTCCTGCCAAGGACTTTCAATCTAGAATGAAACGTATGGCGATGCGTAGAAGAGAAACTGGCAAATCATGGCGACCGCCAAATGTCCAGACTGCAACTTCGTTAGAGGACTTTGCGAATGTCATACAAGAGGGTAGAACAAAGAACCAATTAGTTGTTGTTCGCTTCTATGCCAATTGGTGTAAAAAATGCCAAGCTATCCGGCCATCATTTGATAAAGTTGCCTCTTCGAAACCACAGGTAATCTTTGTGGATGTGCCCGTCACTAATACGAATGTAGAGTTACATCAAGGTTTGGGAGTGAAAAGTGTTCCATTTGCTCATATCTATTGTCCTGAAAAGGGCTTGGTGGTTGAAGAGAAGATATCACGACGTCGCTTTTCAGAGTTTGAAGAGTTGGTGGAAAGGCATTCTTCTTAGTCCTTGAAAAAAATCAATGCTATCTCATCATTCAGCAAAATATAGAAAAACTATGCAAGATAGTAATCCATGTATATAAGTATAAATGTTTTACACATGAATTTTGTACATAAACCTCTCGTTATTTTACCACCACTGTGCAAACAAGAGTTCCTAATACTTGAAGAGATTCATGTCCGCATTACTTAATTGAGAGTTGCTTCCATTATTTTGATTCAAGCCTGCGAATGGATCAAACGCCGCGTTGTTATTGGCAGATGGTGGTGGTGGTCCGCCAGCCGAGCTGTTTGAATTCGCTGCCCCAATCCCATCAAATGGATCAAACACTTGTCCAGTGTTGATATTTTGTTGACCTGCTTGTGCTGTAGTTGAATAACTTGATGTCATACTGTCTTTGCTACCGCTGTTCCAGCTTGCTTGGGGTGATATTTCTGGTTTACTTTGCCCACCCATGAATGCAAATCCACTATTGGGTTGTTGCTCGTGTTGTTGTGGTGGTTGACTTTGTTGTTGCATCGTTCCTCCATATTGTTGTCCTCCGTATTGTTGTCCTCCGTATTGGCCGTGGCTTGCTTGTTGTGAGGATCCATAAGATGATCCATACGCCCCAGCTGGATTAGATTGTGCAGTGGAAGCCCAGGGCATTTGTCCATGTGGTGGTGGTGGTTGTTGTTGTTGTTGGCCTCCATGAACAGGAGTTGCCACCACCGCTGGTGTGGGTTGTGCCGCAACAACAGGAACTGTTGGTGGAGTCAAGCCAGACCCCTCTAACCCATCCAATCGTTTTATTTGTTCTTGCTTCTCTGCCTTTGCCTTGACCATATCGGCAATATCCTCGCGGCATTGATCATACAATGCTCTCACCTTTCTATCCGTTGGTAACCATCCCTCGTTATCTTCCATACTCTCAAAGACTGGATACATCTCTAACCCGAATTCTTCTTTAAATCCCAAAATTTGTCGTTCTATCATGGCCAATTCAGTCTTTGATGTGGCCTCCTTGGCCCCAGCGGCGGCGTATCGTGCCGCATTCATGAGTTTTTCACCGATAGTCTGCGCGCCCAAGATAGACGCCGTTCCAGTACGGTTGGCCTCTGCCAAATTAACTTTCCCCTTTAGCGTATCCCTCTTCCTCTCATAGGCTGCCACCTCCCTCTGCGCCTTGATCAATGTCGGTCGAATCACATTAATCAACCGATCATCGGCCACGTAGAATTCTTGTGTGGAGGTAATTTGCTCCAGGTGGGCGTACATGTCCACGCCGAATTTTTCTTTGCGCGCATTGACGTCTCGGTCGATTAGGAGGAGGTCAGCGTGAAGTTTGGTTTTGGTGGCGGCTGTTTGGGTGGCCTCTCCTGCTTGGGTTGCGGCCTTGGTGGCGGCGGATACGACGCTGTCCCACATGGTCGCTGAATCAATCTTCGGAAAGTGATGAAATGAGAAATAAGAAGGCCATCGATTCTGGGGGAGTCCCATCTTGCTTTGGAAACAAATGACAAATGTGAAATGTGCTGATTGCAA
>Ga0209652_1001639_pt1 | contig 18126 bp, 7 predicted proteins | sample SaaInl74LU_5_DNA_FD_184641 | JGI IMG/M metagenome (GOLD analysis project Ga0209652, IMG submission 184641) | Marine microbial communities from expanding oxygen minimum zones in the Saanich Inlet - ESP_74LU_5_DNA (SPAdes) (version 2) | ecosystem: Environmental > Aquatic > Marine > Intertidal zone ...
TCTTTCGCGGTGGCAGGTGCATCTGCGGCCTGTTCCTGTTTCATCGGCGAAAGATTGTAGCTTTCCGAGCCCATTGTGACAGTGTGCTGGGGTTGATTGGACCCGGTGTCCACCGGGTCCGGCTCGGCCGTCAGCGCAGCGAGCGGTGAGGACATCATCGACCGGAGGTAGAGGGCGATGGACATGATCGCCATCCCAATCGCATGAGGCAGTCCGCCTTTTCCCGAAACATCCGAGAATTGGTAGGATTGCGCCTGGTCGCTCTTGTCGTCAGTCGCCTTGGTTTTCTTGATCTTGATCATGACGCTTTTCCCTGTTGGTCCTGCGTCTGGGGCAGGGCGGGTTCGGCTTTGGGCTGGTGGGCCTCGGGACGGGCTTCGTTCGGTGCGACGACCTTGGGCCCGATCACTTCTTCCTTGGGACCAAAGGCAGTCATGCGTCCGCCCTGGACAACAGCGATCATGTTGACTGCTGCCAGCGCTGTCGGCCGGTGGGCAATGACAACAGCGATCCCGCCACGTTCGCGGACACTGGTGACAGCCGCTGTCAGCGCGGCCTCGCCTTCGCTGTCCAGGTTCGAGTTGGGCTCGTCCAGGACCACAAGGAACGGATTGCCATAAAGCGCGCGGGCAAGCCCGATCCGCTGACGCTGGCCACCCGAAAGGGACAGGCCATCGGCGCCGACACGGGTCTGGTAGCCGTCCGGCATCTTGACGATCATATCGTGCACACCGGCTGCCATTGCGGCACTGACGATGGCGTTGACGTCCACGTCCTTGGCAAAGCGCGAGATGTTTTCGGTGATGGTCGCATCCATCAGGCTGACGTCCTGAGGAAGATAACCGATGTAGCGGCCCAGATCCTCATCCCGCCATTGTACCAGGTCGGCGCCATCAAGACGGACAGCCCCACGCAGGACCGGAAGCACGCCGGTCAATGCCTTGACCAGGGTCGTTTTGCCGCCACCCGACGGACCGATGATGCCCAGTGCCTGTCCAGCGGTTAGTTCAAATCCGACATCGGCCAGCAGAACCCGGCCAGTGCCCGGAGCAGCGATGGTGATCCCGTCAAGACGCAGGGATTTGGTCGGCTTGGGCAGTTCCAGCGGTTGCTGGGTCGTCGCCATGGCGATAACGGTTTCCTTAAGGCGGGCAAAGGCTGCCCGTGCGCCAACAACCTGTTTCCAGTTGCCGATGGCCATATCGATAGGAGCCAGAGCGCGGGAGGAGGCGACCGAGGAGGCGATGATCGCGCCGGCCGACAGTTCACCCTTGATGGTGAGGAAGGCGCCCATCCCAAGGATGGCCGATTGCAGGATCATCCGCAGAACACGGGACATCGCCCCAAATGTGCCTGAGATGTCGTTGGACTTTGTGTGCAGGTCCAGGTGATCGCGGTTGGCTTCTGTGTAACGCTCGACCGCCCGGTCGGCAAAGCCCATGGCCTTGATGACATCGGCGTTGCGGGTGTTGCTGTCAGCGATGCGATTGCGAAAGACTGCGGCCTGCTGTGTTGCGCCGGTCAGGCGACGGGTCAGCAATTCGGTGGCCACAGTAAGAAGGGTCAGGACAACCATCCCGCCCAGCGTCAGGGCCCCCAGCAAGGGATGCAGCATGTAGACGAAGACCAAAAAGACCGGCATCCACGGAATATCGAAGAGGGCGATGGGCCCCTGGCTTCCCAGAAAGGTGCGCAGGGTGTCGACGTCTCTACCACGCTCGAGCGCTTCGGACGAGCTGTAGCCAAAACGTGGCATGTCGACCACGACCTTGTGGGCAACTGGCGATATTTGCCGATCCAACCGGCCCCCGACACGAACCAGGATTTGCGAGCGTAGGACGTCGAAAAGTCCTTGAAAGAAATACAGGCCAATGGCCAGCGTCGACAGGGTGAGGAGGGTTGGGATACTTCCGCTACCCAAGGCGCGGTCGTAGATCTGCAGCATGTAGATCGAACCGGTCAGGGCCAGGATGTTGATGATCCCTGAGAGACCAAAAAGATAAAGCCCAACCACCTTCAAACCGGCTGTAAGCTTCTGTGCGTGTCGCCGCTTGATGTGCTCGAGTGTGTCTTGTGCGCGCATGACGTCCCCCGGGTCGCCTAGAAATCACTAAGGAACACTGGGCCGGATCATCCGGCCCAGTGCGTTGCTATCAAAGGTTGAAGTCGCTGTTCATCAGGTCATGGGCGCCACGGATCTCTATCGTGAAATCAGCGTTTGTGTCGCCGTCGACGTCACCTTGAACGTAGGTGTAGGTGCTACCGTCGCGATCTTCCTGGGTGATCAGCAGCTGACCGGCCCCGGTGAATGCTCCGCTAGTGATGGTGAAGGACTGGTCGCCCCCCGCACCCAGATCAGCATCCATCATGCTGAAGTCGATGACATCTCCAGGTTCGAAGCTGGACAATTTGTCACCATCCGCAGCTTCGGCAGAGTTGAAGCGGAAGATGTCCATACCGTCACCACCGTCGATCACGTTGACCGCGTTGCTGGCGGTGATCACGTCATCTCCAGAACCGGTCCGGACGTTCTCGATATCGTAGAAAGTGTCCAGTCCGGTTTCGACGCTGTAGGCGGTGCCCCGATTGCTACCATCCGATCCCAGATCAACTGTGACCGAAGTGGTTGCCTTTGTCAGGACCAGGGTATCGATCCCGATGCCACCGTCTACGTCGTCACCGTAGTAGATGTCGTCGCTGGGGGAATTTTCCCAGCCCAGGATCGTATCGTCCCCTTCGCCGCCGAACACGACATCGCTGCCCGCGCTGCCGCCGAGGCGGTCGTTTCCCTCACCACCAAAGATGATGTCATCTCCAGAGCCACCGCGAGCAAGGTCGTTGCCTTCGCCCGCCGAGATGATGTCGTTGCCGCCACGTCCCAGGACAAAGTCGCTGTACTCGCCGGTCGTCATGGTTTCTGCGGAACGGTCACCTTCCATGATCATCCCGTCAACGTCACGACCACTTACAGCAGTCGGCACATTGACGATGTCCTGAGTGCGAAGGTCGCCCATGACCTGGTCGCCGCCACCGTGTGTGTCAAAGACAACGCGGTGAGCAGACGTCAGACCCGTGATGTCAACGGTATCATGAGCCTCTGTCCCGGTGACGTGGATCGTTGAGTAGTTGAGGCTTGTGGTATCGAAAGTACCCGCAACTTCAACGGTGTCGCCGCTGTTGAAAGTGTTGGCACCACCAGCCAATGCTCCGAACCCACTAACACCAGTGTTGATCACGAGTTCTTCGATGTTGTCCAACTCTGCGATGATCTCGTCGTTACGGACGACAACGATCTCAGTGTTGCCGTTTGTCGGAAGGAACCCTTGCGCTATTGCCTGGGTAACATCGAGGATCTTGAACACCTCGCTCGAGTTATCGCCGTTGACGGTGAAGGTATCAGTACCGTCACCACCGTCGACAAAGTCGCGACCGCCATTTGCAAACCAGACAATCCCGTCGTTGCCGCCTTTGGCGAAGATGATGTCATCTCCAGCGCCAGCGTCGATGTCGCTGTCACCATTGTCGTCGATCACGATATCGCTCCGGCTCGATCCAGAAAGCGTGCCCCTGGTATCGAAGTTGACGTCGACACGCGCGCTGTCGCCGCCGGTAACGTGGTAGTCAAAACTGTTGTTCCGACCGTTGGTATCTTGGACAGAGATTTGATCTCCGTTTGGCTGGCTGGCGTTCAGTCCATCCTGGCGGAAAGTGTCGGTGATCAAGAAGGCGTCGCCTTCGGGATCGTAGTCGTTGGCAGTCAATGCCCATTCTGGGATGTCAAAGTTGTCGGACCGCGCCACAACATTGTCGTCGACGGCAACCGCAGGGCTTGGCACCGACGTCACCGTGATCGAGGTGGTGGCCGGCGCACTGTCCATACGACCGTCGTTGACGGAGGACTGGATGATCCGGGTCGTCTCATCGGGGTTCCCCGAGGTGTTGACGAACTGGATGTTGTCCAACCGTGCCGCGAAGACATCGTAGCTTTGCGGCGTATTGCTGCTGAGCGTCAGCGTTATCTGCCCCGCCACCGAAGTGTCGCGGTCGATCGAGAAGCCGTTGCCCGTGGTGCCATTGGTCCAGACCAGGTCGTCACCGTCCTTGGCGTTGGTCAGAACGATCTTGGCCGAGGTCAGTGTTGTTCCGTCCACATCGGTGATCAGGGCACGTGGGATAACGGTGATACCGCCGTCCCCTTCGGTAAATGCCCGGCTGATCGCGTATTGCGGATTGCTCGCTGGAGCCTCGACGGCGATTTGCATGTCGTCGATGCTGACAAAGTCGGAGCGGGACCTTGTATCACTGATGTCCGTCGCAACAATCTCGATCCGACCGACTTGGTTCTCTGCGAAAGGACCAGTTACTGTCCCACTATAGCTTCCACTTGCTGTGATCGTTTCAAGGACAGTGTAATCGTTAGATGTGTTGTCTTCGTAGAACCTGACTTCGACATTCTCGCCATTGCCCAGACCCGATTCCCTGAACGAGAAGGAGATCGTAGCCGAGTTGGCGCCACCAAGGTCAACGTCGCGGTAAATGGTTGCGCCGTCGCCGTAGCCGATGTCCATCCCATTGCTCTCAGCACCCGAAAACCGGTTGTCGATCTGGATCTGACCGTTGTCGACGCTGTTCGCGCCGTCATTGACCTCGGTCCAGACCGTCGTCCAGGGTGTATCGCCGTCAGAACCGTTGTTTACCGTATTCGAAAACTGGTCGAGGTAGGTGCCTACGCCACCGTCATAGTCCAACGCCAGTGTCGGTGGGTTACCGATCACTTCACGCATGGAGTAGGTGCCGTCGGCGAAAACAAAGCTTTCCACGCCGACAAAGAGGTCGATGCCATCGGTTGGCTGGCGCTCGACACCGCCGCCGTTAGGTAGTTCAACGCTCCCGTTGTCCGTCAGACGGATGCCGACAACGCTGGCATAGTCGTTGACCAGATCTGCGACCTGGTTGCCGTTGATGTCGATGGCTACGACGCTATAGTCTTCGAGATTGCCGGTCAGGGACGCGGTGTCATTGCCTGTGTCCAGCATCGGCAGATTGCCGATGTCACCGATTTCGTTGTCCGAATTGCCAAGGACAAGGTCCTTGAACTGGGCAGAGCGAAGCATTTCGGTGAAGTGCAGCGCGAACAAGCCAGTTGTTGCCGCACCGTTCAGAAGACCACCAATCAGTGAGGCGCCTTCTGCGACACGGTGGGTTGCACCGATCAGGTCGTAGTGGGTTTCATACAGGTCAGCAACGAAGTTGTTGATGTCGCCCGTTCCGTACTTACCGATCAGTGCGTCCAGTCGGATGGCACCACCGATAATGACGTCGTTGCCACCACGCTCGGCCAGCACTTCTGCCTGCGCTCCGGCAAGGCGGGGTGCAATGTCGGCTTCGAATTGGTCGTTGCCGCCGGCACCGATCAACCAGTTGCCGTCAACGTTACCCATGATGACGTCGTCGTCCTGGGTACCTGCAATGCCGTCCATTTGGACCATCGTCGGCAGAACCTGGTTCTGGTCGAGGATGACAAGCGGATTGTTCTGGGCGTTCAGGTTGACTTCAAGATTGAAGGCCTGGGTGTTGTCGGACAGGTCGATAATGTCAAAGCCTGTGTCGTTGACCTGGGTATTGCCCGCGCCGCCGACCACTTCGTCAGGACCGAAGACCGCGTTGCCGGTGTTACCACCGCCAGCGTTCGCTGCTCCCGAAGGGATACCTGGACGCAGGATGTCGTCGCCTTCCTGGCCGAACAGGATGTCCTTGTCGTTGCCGCCGATCAGAAGGTCATCGCCGGCGTTGCCGTAGATGTTGTCCTGCTCGTCGCCACCGTTGACGATGTCCGAACCGTCACCACCGAAGATGAAGGGGTCGGTATCGGCGCCGCCGTAGATCGCGTCGTCGCCACCGTTGCCGTAGATTTTGTCGATCCCGACGCCGCCGTAGATTTTGTCGTCACCGGCACCGCCGATGAGCTGGTCGAAACCACCGACAGAGGTACCGGAGTCGCCACCGTAGATGATGTCGTCGCCTTCACCGCCGTCGATAACGTCGGGCAGATCTTCGCCGTACAGGATGTCGTTGCCTGCGCCGCCGTAGATACGGTCGCCGCCGGAACCGCCGTAGACGATGTCGTTGCCGCCGTCTGCGTAGCCTGTGTCGTCCCCGAACCCGAGGTACATCAGGTCGTCCTGATCGGTACCTGCAATGACCTCGTTGGAGTCTGCGCCCGAAGTGGGGGTGCCGTCCGTGTTCAGCGCATCGGGGTCAAGGTCGGGCCGCAGGTCAAGGACATAGTCCTTGCCGTTGATGGTGACCACGTCGCCATTGCCAGCGGTCGAGTTTCCGCCAGCGGTGTACACGCCCAGTGTGGTGCCATCCATGATGGTGCCATACTTGTGCTGTTCGCCAGCCAGGGCCTGAAGGTAGGCAGCATCCACAGGGGTGCCGTCAGCTGTGACGTAGCTTACACCAGCGGCGATTGTGCCACCGATCGCCACCGAAGGAGCGGCCAAACGGTCGCCGTTTGCACTGTCCCAAAGCGGGGCATCGGCAATCCGGTCTGACCCAACCCAATGGAACGGAAGGGCAGTGTATTGGGTGCCATTGGCGTCAAAGAAGGGGCCGTCGCCGACGATGGCGCTGCCGACTTCGACAGCAGCGGCTGCTGGGGTGAGGTCGGTGCCCGCCTCGTACAACCGCTCGGTTGCAACTGCATTGGTGCTCATCTCGTAGTACTGGTCAGAGTAGCCGAAGATGTTGCCGTTCAGGTGGGTCGTGCCGGTGTTCCGCTCGACCATGTCCTTGAACTGTTCGTTGATGATCTCATCACCGAACTGGGTTCCGGCCAGACGGTACAGGTAGTAGAACCGGTCGCCGTCCATCAGGCGCTGCATCTGGTCGACGAAGATCACGTTGAACGTGTCGCCAAGCAAACCGCCCGAGATGTGGGCTTCGGCCATACCACCGACCCAAAGGTCGACCTTGGCAAAGCCATCGTCGCCGCCGTTGAGGAAGGCCGCTGCGGCCGCCACGGTGGAAGACTCTGCGTAGGTTGTGTTGATGACGCCGTTTGCCGCGTCCAGAACCGCCTGAGCATGGGCCACATCACCATCGAAAGAGTAGGCGGCGATAAAGTTCACAAAGGATTCTTTGTGGTACATGTTCTGGCTGAAGTCATTCCAGCTTGTGTACTGGCTCAGACCCAGGATGCCGCGGGTATCGTTCAGTGTCGGCAGGCCGACGTCACGACCGCGGGCAAGGTTAATCGCGGCAAGGTCCATGGGCAGGCCCAACAGGCCCTGCTGCAGCGCCGGGGTGATGAATTCGTCGATGTCGTTCATGACCTGCTTGGTCATGCCCATAATGATCGAGGACGCACCGATTTCCGAGTAAAGGGCGGGGTTGAGAAAGGCCCGTTCCAGGGCATAGCTCATGATACGGCCGGTCATGTCGCCGTTGGGATCCATCGTGTCGATGGTTTCACGCAGGGTGGAGTGGCCATACCGGTAGGCGGCCTGGCCGAACATCATGTCGATCGTGCCATCAAGGTTGGTCGAATAGGCCGAGAATTCCGGGATATCAGGGGAAACAGCGCGGGCGAACTGGTCGATCGCGGTGTGCTGGTATTCCATTTCGACGACCAGCTTGACGCCTTGGAACATGCGCTCCTGATCCCAGGAGACGTAGCCTGCAGCGTCTGTGTAGCTGCCTGCAGCCTGGATGTCTGCGCCGTCGCGACCTTTGACGATGCTGTGTCCTTCAGGAAGGACTTCGGCAGCCGAGGCGACAACGTAGAAGTCGTTTTTCTCGTCGCGGGCAAGGATACCGGTGGTGGCTTCGTAGTGACCGCCAACCAGCGCCACAGAGGCATTGGTCGAGTTGTCGGCGGTATCAGTAACAGCCACTTGCCATGCATGCAGGACACTGTGCGGCTCGGGCGGTGGCGCTGGAACGGGGATAACCGGCATCGTATTGGTATCACCCATGACGGTCCGGTCCTGCCAGGCGGCGGTGGTTGTGTCCGCGTCACTCGGATTGGCAGCGTCTTGCTGGAACAGGGCGATTTCGAGGTTCTGGACCTGATAATCATGCTCCATGTGGAAGATGTGGTGGATCGACGTCAGGGCGATGTTCTCGTTCACCCGGCCGTCGCCCGCAACGTAGTGGATGCCCACCGCTTCCATCAGGATTTCACCAACCGCGGCGTGAAGGACCGGATCGGGCGACGTGACGCTGAAGTCCGCAAAGTTGACGTAGCCCATCAGAGCCGAGGCGCCGGTCAGTTCAACCATTGGGCCAGGGCCGAACGAGGCCATTGCCGACAGAACGCCATCGGCGTTGAAGTACAGGAAGCCTGCTTCACCGCTGACGTGGCCCGTCGCCGTGTTCACTGCATCCAGCGCTGCCTGGATGATGGTCCCCGAAGAGGTGTTGCCGTTTGAAACCAGCTCACCAAAGCCGGGGTTCATGTCCAGCAAAAGGGCATGACCGCTGCCTTTGGTGCTCAGTGTATCAAGCACCGTAGCGTCAACCAGCATGCCGGTCATGTCGTGGACGCCGTCCACATCGACATAGGCCTGAGCGTCGCCGTTTGCGTCAAAGTACAGCACGTTGCCATCGGCATCGCGGATGCTCAGGTTGCTGACGTCTTCCCAGGTGATGTCGGGACGATCGGTTGCGGCCAGGTGGGCGCGCAGTTCGTTCAGCGTGGGCAGGGTTGCGGTTGTTGCGTTGCCGAAACCATCGACCCAATCGACGTTCTTTTGGCCGTCCAGCAGACGGGCGCCAGCGACATATTCGTTGGTGTTGGCGTCGAGCACCCATTCCCGCAGGATCTGGGTGATCTGCTCGTTCGAGCCGTAGGTCTGGCTCTGGTCGATGAAAGGCGAGGTGTGGTTGATGTAAAGCGGGACGCCGTTCTCATCAACCGAGTCGACAGTGGCCCGCGAGATGGTGATCGAGGTGGTAGGCCGGCCATCCTGGCCAAGCACGCCATACAATGGATCATTCGGCGACAGCGGAATTGTGATCTTTGCGCCATTGCCACCTTTGCTGACGAAATCGAGGCCGTGATCGAAGAACTGGCCAAAAACAGCAAAGAAGCCGTTGGTCGGTGCAACGCCTGGGTTCTGGCTTTCCAGGAAGATGTCGCCGTTGTCGGGGTTCTGACGATCCGGCACACCCAGCTCGGCATAGATGCCCCAAGGTGTGGTCGACGTATCGATAAGCGCATCGCCGTTGTTCAGTGCAGAAGGATCAATTCCGAAGTCCTGAATCAGTTTGTACTGGTCGAATGCATCCTGAATAAAGACGATCTGACCATCTATCCCAACAAGGTCGATGATGTGGAATTGACCTGGCTGTGTCAGGCCATAGGCCGCCATCAACTGGCCATAGGCATAAAGCCCGGCATCATAGGTGCCCAGGACGTCCTGGTAGGTGTCGATGATCGCCGTACCTTCGATCAGCTTGCTGGTGTCGATGTTGTGGCTGTCCAGAAGCGTCTTGTAGGCCTCGTCGGTATTGTAGCGGGCAGAATCCCAGTAGGTGATGTTGTTGGTGGTGAGAGGATCTTGGCCGGGCACGTTCTGGGTGACCTCTTCCAAAAGGAAGCGAACGCCACCGGTCATGATCGTCTGGGTGATCATGCGCGGCGTGTAGTCGGTCACGCTGTCGATGTTGATCGTGTTGCCGCTGCCGGTGATCGTGTAGTCCTTGGTCGATGTGGTTGGACCAGCGTTATAAAGCGCGTTGGTCATGTCACCCATCATGTAGGTGCCGTACCCCAGCTCGCCCGAAGTTCCGACCGTCAGGAACGGAACATCAGCGGCACCCCATGCTGCGTTGTCGGGGTTGAGGTTGTTGGACAGGCCCGAAACATCCCGAAGGCCGGCTGCATCGGCGACGGAATAGAAGGAATGGCCCCACTGCGCGGTGGCAGCGGCGGCTTCTTCCGGGGTCGGGTTGGCGCTGGGCTCAAACAGGGCAGGGCCGCCGGCGGCGCCCTGGCTTGTCGCGTAGATGGCGGTATCGCCACCCCAGTTCATGATCAGGTTGCCAGCCGCGTCAAACAGCGGACGATGGTTCACCTGGTCCAGAAGAAACGTGATGTCCCCGATATTGAGAACGAATGGTTTAAGTTCAACAGTCATAATAGGCCCCCCCAGGCCAATAAAAATGGGTTGCAACTGAGGCATTGCTGGCAGCTAGGCCTCGGTCAAAAATGCTAGGTCTGTGCGGTGGAAGGCAGCGGGGTGACCTCAGTGTCACCAGTGGAAATCGATTCTCAAAAATACCGTGCCAGTCCGAAATCAGACCCTTGCACCTCAAATGCGCCACAATGTTGACGCTGCGAAGCCCAGAAGGGTTAAGGAACTTCTGACCGATAGTAGGGTGGGTCTATGATACGAAAGTTTAATGAGAGGCTAACCGAAGGGTTGGCGAGTATAGACACGCAGCGCGGATGCGTTAGTTTGGCCTCAGATTTTGAGAGGCAAAATGTCTTTAACAAACAAGTTCTTCGTGACCATCGTCGGGTCGATGATCACCCTCATCCTGGTCCTGGGCTCATTGGTCTCCACAAGTGTGGCAAGCTACGTCATGAGCCGGAATTCGGACTCGACCGCGCTCTACATGGAAAGTTTTCTTGAGCCCTATGTGCAGAGTATGGCTGTCGATGGCGTCCTGTCTGCCGAGGACCTCGTCGCGCTCGACGTGATTTCGCAGGACGAGGCGCTGCGTAGACATGTCCTGTCCATCAAGGTCTGGGCTCCGTCTGGCAGGATCGCTTTTGCCACCGATCCGGAACTTATCGGACAGGTGTTTCCCTCCGACGAACTGGTTGGACCGCTTTCAGGAAAGATCGAGACCTACCTTGATGAACTGGCAGACGACGAAAACGAATTTGAGAGAAAATTCACGACGCCGATCTTTGAGGTCTACGTTCCTCTTCGCAGCACTGTCGACGGATCCATCATTGCAGTGGGCGAATTCTACGAAGACGCAACCAAGTTGCAGACCTATCTTGCCAATTCCGCAAAGGATAACTGGGCTTTGCTTGGCGCAGCAGCAGTTACCTTCCTGGGGGCGCTGTATCTCATTTTCAGCCAGGGCAACCAGACGATCCTCAACCAGACAGCCCAGATCAACCGACTAAAGGCCGAAAGAGATGAAATGCTGTCGGAGTCGGACAAGTTGCAGAGCCAGATGCAAGAGGCAAAGCAAAAGCTTGGCGATCTTGATGAAATCGTGCGGCGGCGCGTGGGCCAGGAATTGCACGACGGTCCGGCCCAGCTCTTAAGCTATCTGATGCTCAACCTAGATGACTTGATCAAGATTCAGCAGGTCGAACGCTCAGATCCGTCAAGGTTTGATGACATCCAGCTGGCAGCGGAAAGGGCGCAAACGGCCATCAGGGAAATGTCATCTCAGCTCGTTGCGGCCGAGGCTGCGGACAAAAAGGACAGTACGGTTTCGCTCGATAAGGTGATCGAGGACTATACGGCAATGAGCCATGTGGAGGTAAAGACGCAGGGCACCAAACTTGTCGAAATGCTGCATCCTAAAAAGCAACGCGCCATAGCGAGGATTGTGAACGAGGCCCTGAATAACGGTTTCAAACACGCCGGCGGCGTGGGGCAGGAAGTTGATGTTTCAGTGAAATCGGGGGATCTGGTGATCGTCGTTTCCGATCGTGGCCCCGGCTTTCCCGAGATCCCGAGCGTCGCGCAAAATGAATGTGACGGGCACTTTGGCTTGGGCAGCATGCGCGATCAGGCTGGAACAATCGGGGCGCGTCTGGATATTGGCCGTAGTGCAGCGCAAACAACCGATGTGACTGTCACGCTGCCTATTTCATAGCACGACGAAGATCACTCGCCCTGAGCCATTTGCCTTTGGTATTCTTGAACCGCGCTGACACGGTTGCGTACGCCCAGTTTCTGCATGGCGCTGGACATATAGAACTTTACCGTCTGCTCGCTCAGCTTCAGCTGGTTTGCGACTTCCCGATTTGTCAGCCCGTGTTGAACGGCTGTGATAACCTGCTCTTCGCGGTGGTTTAGGGCGCACTTTGGTTTTTCGACGCTCTTCTGCAGGTTGACCGCCGAGACCAGGCGCATGGCAAAGTCTGGCGAGACGTAGGTCTTGCGTGCCAGGATGCCTTCCAGCGCTTGTAGGAGGTCGTCCGACTTGATGCCCTTGAGGATGTAGCCTTCCGCCCCCATCGAGAGCGCGGCCATAGCCTTGAGAGGGTCATCGCATGAGGTCAACACGACACAGAAGACATCTGAGTTCCGGTCTTTGATCTTGCGCAGCGCTTCGAGCCCGCCCCCCTCGATCCCAAGATCAAGAAGGATGACGTCTGGATGATGCTTTTCAACGAAGGCGACGGCATCGTTTGCCGTTTCCCCTTCAAAAACGATATCGTAACGACCAGTGCGACGAAGAACTGCCGACAGGCCTTCCCGGAGGAGGACGTGGTCGTCGATAATCCCAATTCTAATTTCTTTTACTATGTTTGCCATGTTGAACACTGACACCCAAATCTAGGCATATCAAAGTCAAATATGCGTCCTCTCTTTGGTTATCGATAGGCTCTGAGTCAACAAGATAGGATCCACAGGTTGTTCCACCGGAGCTGGGGATAAGTCGGATCAATCGAGTTATGTCCGTCTCAGAAAAAGGCTTTGCGACTGCGGAGTTCCTTGACTCACCAAAGAAACGAGCGGCTCTATATGTTGTGTGAGCGGCGTTAATTGAGTCTCTATATAGAAATTGGTTTTAGCCGGCCCGGCCGCTATGGCTTTTGTCAAAAGGTACCACAAGAGGCCGGATTCAATAGAGAAATAGGATCACCGGTTAAGGTTCGCCCGCCAGAGTTGATTGTTTGCTGTGTTCCATTGACATTGGGTCGCCTTGGACGCCTTTCCACAGTCTTTGGACTGGACGACCGGGCCAGCCCTAGGGGGCAACAACGCGGATTGAATGGACTGGTACTCGCGTTTTTCGAAAAACAAAGTCTCTTGGATGGAAACACAAGATAGTGTTCACAGACGCTTTACTAATCAACTTTGGTGCATTCTTAGTCCAGTTGTCAGGGGCGAGGAGGACTGATTGCGACTCAGTCAAATCCTGATGCACCCCACAATCGGCGCAGATATCCTGACCAACCCCGGGCAAAAAGACACATTAAGATCGGTAGAGCAGGGCGCTAAGAGCGGACCCGAGGGTCCGCCCTTTCTTGGGGTGGTGTCAGGCCTCAGACCAGGGTCGGTCGCCCTTGTCGTCCTTGACCCGGGTGGGCAATCCGATCCGATCCAGCAGGGCAAACAGCGGCTTTGGGTCCAGCTCTTCGACGTTGACCATCGTGCCGCTGTCGTAGGTGCCTTGGGCGATCAGCATGGCCACGCCAACTGGCGGCACGCCTGCGGTGTAGGAAATGCCCTGGCTGCCGACCTCGAGATAGGCTTCCTTGTGATCGGCCACGTTGTAGACGAAAACCTCGACCTCCTTGCCGTCCCTGGTACCTTTCACAAGGTCGCCAATGCAGGTCTTGCCGGTGTAGTTAGGGGCAAGGCTGGATGGGTCGGGCAGGACTGCCTTGACCACCTTGAGGGGCACAACCTCAAGCCCTTCGGCCGTGACCACGGGATGTTCGGACAGAAGGCCTAGGTTCTGAAGCACGGTAAAGACGTTGATGTAGTGGTCGCCAAAGCCCATCCAGAACCGGATATCAGCTTGCGGGTAGTTGGCGGCCAGGGAATGCACCTCGTCGTGGCCCGACATATACGCCTTTTGCTTGCCCACGACCGGCAGGTCCCATTCGCGGCCAACCTCGAACATCTTGTTCTCTTTCCACGCGCCGCCCTGCCAGCTGTAGACTGTGCCGGTAAACTCGCGAAAGTTGATCTCGGGGTCGAAGTTGGTGGAGAAATACTTACCATGAGAGCCTGCGTTGATGTCCACGATGTCGATCGAGGTGACCTCATCCATGAACTCGTCGACCGCAAAGCGGGCAAAGGCGTTGACCATGCCCGGATCAAAGCCCGCTCCCAGAACGGCCGTTACGCCGGCAGCGGCGCAGGCCTCGCGGCGCTTCCATTCGTAGTTGGCGTACCATGGTGGAGTTTCGCAGATCTTGTCAGGCTCTTCGTGGATGGCGGTGTCGATATAGGCGGCACCGGTCTGGATGCAGGCCTCAAGCACCGACATGTTGATGAACGGGGAGCCGACGTTAAGGACGATTTGGCAGCCGGTCTTCTCGATCAGGGCGGCCACGGCGGCGGTATCCATCCCGTCGACCGCATGGGCGGCCAGAACGCCGTCCTGTTTCATCGCGCTTTTCTCGTGCACGCTCTCGATGATGGCTTCGCATTTGGAAACCGTCCGGCTGGCGATGTGGATATCCCCCAGCACATCGTTGTTCTGGGCGCATTTATGCGCCACCACCTGAGCGACGCCACCAGCGCCGATGATAAGAACGTTGCGTTTCATGTATCCAACAGACCTCTTAATTCAGTTGCAGTCAGGAAAGTGCGGACGCGAAATCCTCGTAGTCGAAATCGCGCACCATTCGGGTCGTGCCATCCAGTTCCTTGATCGCGATGCCAGGCATCTTGACCCCGTTAAACCAGTTCTTCTTGACCATTGTGTAACCTGCAGCGTCCTGAAACGAAATGCGGTCACCCGGTTTCAGGGGGGCATCGAAGCGAAACTCGCCAAAGATATCGCCGGCCAGACAGGATTTCCCGCAGATCATCCAAGGGAGGTCGCCGGTGTTGGGGCTGACCTTGGCCGGCTCGCGATAGATCAGAAGGTCCAGCATATGCGCCTCGATCGAGCTGTCGACGATCGCTAGATCCTTGCCGTTGTGCAACGTGTCGAGCACCGTCACTTCAAGCGTCGCGGCCCCGGTGATCGCGGCCTCGCCAGGTTCTAGGTAGACCTGCACGCCGTGCGCCTGCGCAAACCTCTTGAGCCGGTCTGCCAAACGCGCCAACGGATAGCCTTCGCCGGTAAAGTGGATGCCGCCGCCAAGGCTGATCCAGTCCATTCCGTCGATGATCGCGCCAAAGCGGTCCTCGATCAGGGTCAGCATCTCGTCGAACCGGTCAAAGTCGTCATTTTCGCAGTTGTTGTGAAACATCAGCCCGCTGACCTTGTCGGCGACGCCCGCGATCAGGTCGGGGTCATGTTCGCCGAGCCGGGAAAACGGTCGGGCAGGGTCGGCCAGATCGAATTCCGAGGTCGAGACACCCGGATTCACCCGCAGCCCCCGGATATGGCCCTGCGACTGGCTGTCGAACCGGGTCAGCTGGCTGATCGAGTTGAAGATGATCTTGTCGGAATTCGCCAGAACGTCGGCAATCTCGTTGTCGGCATAGGCCACGGAATAGGCGTGGGTTTCGCCCGGGAACTTCTGCTTGCCCAGCTTGACCTCGTAGAGCGAAGAGGAGGTTGTGCCGTCCATGTACTGCGCCATGAAGTCGAACACTGACCAGGTCGCAAAGCATTTCAGCGCCAAAAGGGATTTGGCCCCCGACGCCTCGCGTAGCCAGGCGATCTTTTCCATGTTGGTCAGAAGACGCGACTTGTCGATAAGGTAGTATGGCGTTTGCAAAGCGGGCATCCTCGGTTTGGCTCGGGTTTGGCGACCGACGGGGTCAAGGCAGGTCAATTAGGACCCAGTACCAGTCTTGGCAAGGCAAACCGATCTCCCAACAAACCGCCAAGACGGCGACGCAACTTCGCCATGAAGTCCCGGTGCTTCAACAATCCGGTTTAATAATGCCTGTTGTCGGTGTAAGTCCGTTTCATGACAGGCTAATTTAGGGCTCCGTGACAGATGGGTCCGGGTGGGACAGAATGAACAAAATGTGGGTTGGAATCGTGGTTCTTGGCGTGCTGGCAGGTTGCGCGGGCACTCAGACAGTTGACACTGGCGGGCAGGATGCCATGACCCCCCCCGTGGACGAGGGTGTCCCTGCCTCATCCTCGACCGGTTATGCTGTCAGCGGCAATACTGTGACGGACCCGAATGTGGTGCTGTCGGCCACTACGCCGACCATCTTTGTTGGATCGGACCGCAGCTACGAAATTCGCCAACAGGTCGGAGAACTTACCATTACAGAAGACCCCTCTGTCTGGATTGTCACTTTGGATGGGGTCGACGTAACGCTCAACCTCCAGTCCGATGGCAACTATACTGGGAACACCGGCACCCAGGAGGTTATCCTTGCACCTGGCGGGGCCTCAACAAGCGAAGCGGTCGCCATCGCCTACCTGACGTTCTTTGACACGAGCCCGGATGACAGCGCCTTTTCCCAGATCGGCTTTGTCGTTGCGGGTTTCAACACCGATCCAGACGAGGTTGCGTCCCAACGGGGAACGGTCACCTACCGTGGTGCGACCAGCCTCGTGATGACCCGGGGCGACAGTAACAACAGTTTCGGGGCTGGTCCGGCGACCTTTGTAGCCGATTTCGTCGATGGCACCATCTCGGGCGAGATGACAGTGAACGAGAATGGCAGTTCCACAGGCTTTGAGATTGAGCCGACCAGCATCACGGTGGCCTCGACACCGATCACGGGCAATTCGTTCACCACTGAAATGACAATTGCCACGGCCGGTCTGGGGATCGACACGGTCGATACGGCGGTACTGGTTGGCCAGTTCTTTGGGGCAAACGGCGTCGCTGTTGGCGGCAGCTACAATGGCACTGGCACTGACGATGGAGGGGCAACGACAGTCATCCTCCAGGGCGGATTTTTGGTCGACGACGCCGCATCCTGACGAAACGGAATTGACGGACAGCAGGACCAACGGTCCCGCACGAACGTCAGCCAAAGTAGCTTTGCCTGCCAAGTTAGCCCCCACCAGGTCATCGCCCGGTGGGGGTATCTCGTTTAACCGATGATCTGGTTCAGGGTCTGCGAAGGCCGCATCACGGCCGAGGTCTTGGCCAGGTCGGTGTGGTAATAGCCGCCAAGATCCGCAGGCTTGCCCTGGGCGGCGGCAAGTTCGGCCACGATGGTCGCTTCATTCTCGGACAGGGCTTTGGCGATGGGCGCGAAATGGGCGGCCAGCTCTGGGTCCGAGGTCTGCGAGGCCAAAGCCTCGGCCCAATACAGCGCAAAGTAGAAATGGCTGTCGCGGTTGTCCGGCTCTCCCACCCGACGGCTGGGGGAGCGGTTGTTGTCCAGAATGCCCTGGGTCGCCAGATCGACGGCAACACCCAGAACGCGGGCCTTTTCATTGCCCTTGCTCTCAGCCAGGAACTTGAAGCTTTCGCCCAGGGCACAGAACTCGCCCAGCGAGTCCCAGCGCAGGTGGTTCTGTTCCATCAGCTGCTGAACATGCTTGGGGGCAGAGCCGCCGGCACCGGTTTCAAACATGCCACCACCCTTCATCAGCTTGACGATGGACAGCATCTTGGCGGATGTGCCCAGCTCCAAAATGGGGAACAGGTCGGTCAGGTAGTCGCGCAGCACGTTACCGGTGACAGCGATAGAGTTTTCGCCCTTGCGGATCGTCTCGAACGAGGCGCGCGTCGCCTCGCGCGGGGCCATGATGCGGAACTTGTCCGACACGCCGCGTGCGACGAGGATGGGGGCCACGACCTTGATCAGCTCGGCGTCATGGGCGCGGGTTTCGTCCAGCCAGAAGATCGCCTCGCAGCCTTCGGCCCGTTGCCGGTCGATGGCCAGCTGAACCCAGTCTTCGATCGGCGCACGCTTGGTATTGGCGGACCGCCAGATATCGCCTGCCTCGACCTCATGTTCGTGCAGGATATCGCCATTGGCCATGATGATGCGGACAATACCATTAGCAGGGATTTCAAAGGTGGTTGGGTGCGATCCGTATTCCTCGGCCTTTTGGGCCATCAGGCCCACGTTCTGGACGGTGCCGCAGGTCGCCGGATCAATCGCACCGGTTTCCTTGCAGTATTTGATCGCCTCGTCATAGACCGGCGCGTAAGAGCTGTCGGGGATCACGCAGTTGCAGTCGGCCTCTGCCCCGTCGGGACCCCAGCCCTTGCCACCGGCCCGGATCAGGGCGGGCATGGAGGCGTCGATGATCACGTCCGAAGGGACATGCAGGTTGGTGATCCCCTTGTCCGAGTTCACCATGTAC
>Ga0209652_1001641_pt1 | contig 18118 bp, 17 predicted proteins | sample SaaInl74LU_5_DNA_FD_184641 | JGI IMG/M metagenome (GOLD analysis project Ga0209652, IMG submission 184641) | Marine microbial communities from expanding oxygen minimum zones in the Saanich Inlet - ESP_74LU_5_DNA (SPAdes) (version 2) | ecosystem: Environmental > Aquatic > Marine > Intertidal zone...
TAACCAAAACTTCCTTCCACTATTTTACAGGTATGGTAGAATCGCAAAAGTACCTTTTGGTAGCTATTGGTTCATGTACATCCTCCATCCTCCGCTCCCTCTATCTGTTGAGCTCTGGGCATACTGCCAGCGGTAGGCGGCATGGTTAAGGCCGTTGGTTAAACCTAAACCTTTGCATCAGCGGCGTCAGTAATGAGTATTGCGTTCTGGCTAAGTATCGTTTCGTCAGTCATCACCAAACATATAACTATGCTCACATCTTTTTTATTGATATAGAGCATCCATCATATTAGATACAGCAGTATCAACCTCCTGATGTAGCTGTTCCGCAAAATCAGTCAAATTATCAAAGATAACGCTAGCATCATCAAAGCTCTCGTCCTTCAACTCGTCCGTAGGCTTCTCATTGTTATCAATTGCTGCCTTGATAGATTGCTGGTGCCATTCCTTGTCGACACTGCTGCTGCTCTGTTTGATTGTTACTGCTTCCTCCTTTGAAACTTCGCTAATATCATCATTAATTATTTGCCCATCTTCATCTGTGTTAGATCTGAAAGAAAAATCTGTTGTTATGGTTAGAGTAAGAGAAGATAATGTACACACGTATTCATTGAGGAGCCAGCACTCTCCAAGGTAGAGCTCACCTGCTTCTAATGTACTCTGCGTCTGCGGGCTATCTAACGTGATAGATACTGACAGGTCTTTACCTTCTAAAGTGGATATGCAAACTTGAGACTTTGTGTTGCGGAAATCATCGCCGTCGCCGTCTGCGGCATCGTTCTTGCAGCATCTGAACAGCTCCCAAAACGTCCTGGGTTGCGGGCGGGCCGTCAGGTCCATGTTTTCTATTGTGTTGTACTATGTCTCTCCGCACCGATAGTCGTCGTTGGCAGCAGTATTCACTCACATGCCCGACGATAGCCGACGATACACTCTCTCTACAATAACGTCCACCGAGAGGAGAGAGGAAAATGCCAGATGCTGGGGGCAACGACGTTGCCTACTTGCCAGAAAAATAGGTGCGACAGGAAACACATGTCATGTGTTTCGCCTCCACTAAAGCACGATTTATTCAGCGAGTTGCCGCCGACCTCCTCTTTCGTGAACATCCACCCCAAAGCACCGTGCCACCCCAAGGGCCGTCGACCCCATACACCCCAACACGAATACACTTCCAAACAGAAAACATGAGGACAATCTATTCTCCGTACAAGAACAAAAATCCCTCGGATCCATCCAGCAGCACTCCCTCAGTCAAAAAGGACAGAGAATCACTCTCATCCCAGACTCTAGGAACCTGCCCTACATGGACATCCACTGACGATAATTCATTACAGCTCCACCAATCATACTCACACGAGTCCAACGTCGAGAATACTGACCCAGTCGCCCCAAAGTCTACAACCAAGGAGCGCAAGCAATGGATCGAAAACGCTCTTCTCACCAAGAAGGAATATACCCCATTCAACACCCCAGCGCGAGAGGAGTACTGTCGGAACAAGAGCAACCGCGAATTGACATCCGAGCGTAAGCACTGGATTGAAACTACGCTGCTTACGAAAGAACAGAAAACTTACAATACCAAGACCCGTGAGGAGTATTGTAAGAATAAAGACAATCATGAGTTGACGAATGAGCGCAAGAGGTGGATTGAGGAGACGCTTCTCACTAAGACAAACACTTTGCCATCGACTCCGTCGAACAAGAGGCTCAAGTCGGACGACTTTGAGAAAGAGAATGCTGCTTGTGAGATTGTCGAAGAGGCCCAAGCCCCCGTTGCAGATCGCCTACGTCTATTTACTGGACCTTCTGAGATCGATGGAGAGTTGATGCAAAAGCTCAAGAAAAGGGCTGAGGCTGAAACAAACCCTTCTGCAGCTGAAGGGATGATAGCCAAGGAAGGAGAGGCGAAGGCAACCAAGCCTGTCAAGATGGATGGAGAGCTGTTGCAGAAGCTTCAGCAAAGGAAGCAAGTCGAGGCAAACCCATATGCAGCTGAAGAGGCAAGGCAGCGTCAACTTTTGGCCAAGGAAGAAGCAAGACAGCTCCAGCTTATGGAGAAGATGGAGGCAGAGGCAAGACAGCGCCAAGAAGATGAGGTAAGGCAGCGTCAGCTTATGGCAGAGGAGGAAACAAGACAGCGCCAACGCATGGCAGAAGAGGAGGCAGTGACGCAGCGTCAGCTCATGGAAGAGGAGGAGGCAATGAAGCAGCGCCAGCTCATGGAAGAGGAGGAAGCAATGCAGCGCCAGCTCTTCGAAGAAGAAGCTAAGCGTATGCAGCAGGAGAGGATCAACGAGGAAGCCAAGCTAGCAGAAGAGGCCATAGCAGCGTTACACAAGCGTCTTGATGAAGAAAGGTTGAAGCGAGAGCTACTCGAAGAAGAGGCAAGGCTTGCCAAGGAGGCCAGGGATGCGGAACACCAGCGCTTTGTTGAGTTGGCAGAGAATGCCAAAATGTATGAGACCCGAATTGGAGAATTAGAGCAACAGGAGCAACAACGAAGCAAGATGAGGGCTTACATTTCCACATTGAAGGAAGAGAAAAAGCTGAGAGCAGATGAATTGGCTATTGTTGAGGAACTTGAGAAGGATATTGAAAGCGAAGACGAGGCTGGTAACGACGAAGAGGCGGCAGAAGAGTACAAGGCATACTTGAGCAACTATCGCAACATGAGTGAGGACATTACTACTATGGGAACAAACAATATCTTTGCCTTGACTCATCCAAGTGAAGAAAATGACGCATCGTCTAAAGGTAGTGATCTCAGCAGCAGCATCTGTCCAAAAGAGGAAACAGAGTCTGTAAGAGCCTCCCTGATTGGGCTTCAAGCGGATATGCCAAGACGAACCCCGCTGGTTATCCGCTCCGTTGGCTCTTTCACTGATCTGGCTGAGATGAAGCAGGCCACATCAGTCAAGAAGCACAAGAAGAGGATGAAGTTGCTCGAGAAACTAGTGAAGTTGCTAAGCAGAGCCAAGAAGCATGAGTGCTAGTGACCTTCCTTCCTCGAGAGAAAATTTTCCAGTAGTCTTACCCTGTACTTGTTTGTTGTCCATAATATGTTACTGGAAAAATATAAATGATTGTTGTAGGAACTTAAAAACTAACTGTGATGTCCATCTAGGTACCTCTCGTGTATTTTCAATGCCTCCTGGATTTTCGTATTCTCTTCCTCAAGAAGAAAATGAATGCAAAGAAAGCCACGGCACCAAGCAGTTGCGCAATTGCTAATTGTTGAACTTCATGAATAGTTACTGGATGATGCATTTCACTCTCACTGGCAATGAAGGGGACATATTCATCACTTGAGACCTGAGGTTGTTCTTCTGTTATTAATGAGGATGCGTATTTGATTTTGGAAGTTTCGTTGGTAGCAGCAACTATGGGCGAGACGCATTCATCAACTTGAAAGCCATGAACAACGACAAAAGCAATAGATACAGGAGGGAGTGTTATCACCAGGTCTTCCGTATCTTCGCCGACTATTTCTGGTAGCTGTCCATTTTCGATTGTCAGAAGCTGATTACCATTCAAGACCACACTTCGAGAGTCTCTCCTACCACCTTTGCCAGTCAGTATATATTTTGTAATGCGTGTACCAACAGTAATGTTGAGACTGAATGGTGATTTCTTGTCAATGTTTGTAATGACAAATATTGGATTGGATCTCTCTTCCTTGGCACAAAACGTATGAATAAGTAACGTATCATATCCTACTCCTTCACAGCATCCAAAAGTGTACTCATCTGGAGAATCTTTTCGACTTGGTGATAGTATTGGTCCGATTACTTTGGTCCCTACCAACTTTTTCCACAAATGTGCTATCCAGTAATCAGGCCTTGCCTTCATCGTTTCATGGGATATCAATTCATAATAGCCACCAACTAACGCTTGACGACAGTAGACAGTATGAGGGCGTGACTTGGATATAGCACCGAGCAAATTGGTAAACCAAAACGATCCAACAAATGAGTCAGTTATGTTTTGCCTTCCACTATTGTATGCCATGGCTCCCTCTCCAATCCACACTTCTGGTTTGTCCATGTATTTGTTGACTGCATTGGAAAGCTCGTGAAAATTCCTTGGGTGTTGGATTATCGATGTGCCTTTTGCATGTTGTATTATACTAGGGTCTTTCCCTCCACCATGATACTTGTGATAAGTAGCAATATCAATATAACTTCCCAGTACCTTTAATAGTTTGGTTGTCTGTGATGGTCCTATAGAGGCTGGGCCTAGTATCTTTGGTTTGTGTTTGTAGTCATCATTCGTTGCTGACCACGTTTCGTCTATAATGTGTCTCAATTCTTCATAAGCATGTACCAATCTGGTAATATTCTGAATCTTGTGTTTATGAGTAAGTTCATTGCCCAATTCAAACCCAAACACAGTATTGGCGTATTTGGATTGTGCAGTATATTGTAGTAGCTGTTTGGCATTGGTAGAGTCCCAATCTCGTTGATCATTCTCTCCCGATTCATCATCTCTTGTGTGTTGAAGATAAGCTAATGTAAAAAAGATTCTAGCTCCAGTGTCATGAGCAAATTTGAGAATTTCGTCCCACCGCTGCCTTGTCAAGCATAGTTGTCGGTTCTTGCTGCATGCCTTTGCTAATCGATTTGCTTCTCCTACTAACGGGGTAGTGCTAATAGTGCTGTTGCTCATGTTATACGTGGCAATATCCGCAAAAGATCCACCTATGCGAAGAAAGAACGGGCTTAGACCCTTGGCTGCAGCGATCAAGTTTGGATGAGTCAAATCTGCATGAATGACACTTGAATTGCCCCATGCTTCACTTTTGAGATGCCACCAATCCATAGTGGTGGAGATGAATTCGGGTCGGACGACGCCAATTGTGGAGGCGTTTTGTTGGATGGATATTTCCATTTGATTCTTCATGGTTCAATACATACACGCCACCTGCGTTATCTTATCGAGTGACAGGTCATGATTATCTTCACTATCTTACTTCCTACGTTTGATACGATGATGATGTCATTGCAAGCGAGTGCCTGCAGCAAACTCAGCAAGATGGTGATCGAGGGCGCAACAATTTGTATTGATTCCTCTGTGAAATGAAATTTCCCTCCCCCCTGCCTCTTCCTCACAAATCGATCATATCCATCCACAAGAGTTGTTGATCATGGCGGACTGCACAGCCTCAGGCACGGCCGTCGACCGAGTCATCCAATCAGCCGTCGCCTCTGCACTACGCCAAGGCAGCGCATCAGATGCAGCCACATCTTCCGCTGCGGCTGCAGCCTCTCGGCAGGCAGCGCAGGCATTTGGATCACTTGGGGCTGTCTTGGGTGGGACCGCTGCCACCTCTGCAGCAACTATGGCTGCTCCGACGCAATCCATCATGCCAATGGCTGCACCGGAAATGATTGGTCAGCGCAGTAGTCATCATAATGGTGGCGGTATGATGACAATGCCAAATACAGCAATGATGGACAATCAACAACGCTTGGAAGATGCATGGTCATCATCATCCTCTACAGCACATAATGTTACAGCAGCCCACCACGGCTCAATGCATCATCCTGTACAACAGCAACAAATGTTTCATCATCCATCCATGCAAATGCATCCTCAACAGCAAATGATGATGCAACAGCAACAACAAATGGCCATGATGCAGCATATGCAAATGCAGCAACAACAAATGGCGGCAATGGTGCAATATCAGCAGCAACAACAACAACAACAACAACAACAACAACAACAACAGGCTGTGCAACAACAAAAAGCTGCAGCTACAGCCACACAAACCAAAATCAATATCAACGAGGAACAACAACAAGTATTTCAAGACGATGATGTCGCAACAGTATCATCCCAAGATGAGATAAATCACGAGGGATTCACCGAACATGCATCTATAGAACGGTTAGCTCAGGCATGGCGTGATGCCGAGGCAGAATATGCAGAAGAATTTGACAATGATGATGTAGATGCTAAATACGATGTTAGTAATATTGCTGGATTGTATAATACTGATGCAACTACAGCGGCAGGAGATTTGAATCATGATGCAAGTGCAGAGCAACATTATGAATTTTCTGAAGGTAGTCGAACGTATGGATGTGTCACTACTCCACTCACCGATATTGCTCCAACCCTTAATGATACCACCGATGCTTCAACCAACAACTTTCCTGAAGATTTATTTGAACAAGGGATACAACACTTTGAGGAGGGTAATATATCCGAAGCTATACTTTGTTTCGAATCAACATTACGCAATATCGATCCAGAACATGCCGATGCATGGCGGATGCTAGGGCGATGTCATACTGAGAATGATGAAGATTCCAAGGCTATTGTGTGTATGATGAGATCTATAGAGCGTGATCCGTACAGTCCAGAGACGTTGTTGGCATTGGGTGTTGCGTATGTCAATGAACTGGATCACGAACGAGCTGTGGAGACGCTCAAGAATTGGGTAGCGAATCACCCTTTGTATGCTGGGATGGATATGGCGGGGGCTTTGAAGGAGGAGGAGGACTTGTATGGGAGTGGTGAGGATCATGATTTTGATGAAGGAGCAAGACGGGGCATGAGGGAGCAGACCATGGCAGAAATGAGAGATGTGGAACGATTGTTACTACGTGCGTTGGATATTGACAACACTGCCGATGCTGCGGCGGATGTATACGAGGCATTGGGGGTGGTGTACAACGTGAGCCGTGATTATGATGCGGCAGTAGATTCGTTTCGAAGGGCGATTGAAGTACGACCTGATGATTATCAGCTGCGGAACAAATTAGGTGCGACACTGGCGAATAGTAATCGATCGGAGGAGGCATTATCGTCTTATCACATGGCATTGAGTCTCAAACCGAAGTATGCTAGAGGATGGCTAAACATGGCAATTGCTCATTCCAATTTACATAATTATTCAGAGGCGTCGCGATGCTATCTACAGACTCTGAGCTTAAACCAAGAAGCAAAACATGTTTGGAGTTATCTGAGGATTGCGTTGACATGCGACGAACAATGGGATCTACTTCCATTGGCTGCATCTCAAAACTTGAGTGCCTTCCATGAGCACTTTGATTTTGTAGAGTACTAATTAATCGCAAAGTAATAGTAACGTGATAAGTTGTTACTCATTACGCGTTCATCTTGAACGTACGATATCTGCCAGTACTACCAGGAGGACGGCGGCATCTAAACCAGCATACTCTAGTTGACTTGGTGTTAGTGGCCGCCTGCCCCATTCACTGCATTGTTCTTTCTTCGATAAAGAGTAGTCACGCCAATTCATCTCAGTGTCCGCACCAAACTTAAGAAAGTGATCACAAGACGACTTCAAGCCAGGTAATGATGATATGTCTTCTTCCTCCATCATCTGATGAGCAGCAAGTAGCTGCAAATCTATATATTTTGGAGAGATAGCAATCTCTTGCCCAATATAAGTCGATAGCATATGCAGATCATGCTTGTAAGCAAAACCAACCAGGTTGAGCTCACTCTCCACAAATAACCAGCGTAGTAAATCACAAGTCATTGAATAGTTTGGAGTATCATCAGCACAAATGAGATCGACAACCCAGGAGGACGGGATGCCTTCTTCTAAAATGCTCAACTGAATGGTTGCAAGCTGAGTCGACGTAGCAGCAGAGTACCATTCAGTATCAAAGGCCACGAATTGGCTTAGGCTGAGATCCACTCCGCTTTCATTCCGTACTGCAACGTCGCGTAGTTTTGATCGCAAGCATTCCAACTCTTCACAGGAGTCCACAAAGATGGGACGAGACGGAAGAGACAAGTAGTTTGAGCTCGAAACGGGTGGACTTGCACACTCATTCATCAGGATGTCCCAAGATAACAAAGTGGTAGATATGCTTTGTAATAAATCGATTGTGCTTTTGTAGTGCGCTGGCAATGAATGATTGTGCTTCTTCTTCTTTTGCTTTGTATTTGATTGTGGAATACCTCTAACTGTGACATCATCTTTATCAATCGATTTGGACAATAACTTTCTCAGCAGTGTACTCTGACGATTGTCATACCTATCACATAATGTTTCAAGCTCTCGCTTGACATTATCAATTGATGCATTGCTCGACTCAAGAAATGTGTGCAGCTTATTTGCAAGGTCAGACATCCATGGACCAGTCTTTGTGTCCATCATTATCACAATCTTAGTCAAAGAAAGAAACATATCATTGTAGCGTTCATTCTTCAATGCAGTTTCTGCACCTGACCAAAATTGATCTATCTGTATAGTTTCGTACTTGGACAAGGAGGTAGAGCCGGCATCGGATGATTCTGTTGCTTCTCTTGCTTTCGTCAATATCCGTTTGACTAGAACAGCATACCTGTCTCCATTGCCACAATAGATCGTTGCTTCGAATAATATTGATGACATGTCTGTTATTTCTGCGACTGGTCCTTCACTCAGTTTCTGGTTATCCTGCTCAATTCGGTTCATGATTGCCTCCAGTTTCAACCGAGCAGCACAATCCACAGCCCAAGATGAGTTTATTTTCTTTCCATCAAATAACTGAACAATGGACAGGAGGGTACTAAAGATACTCCACGAGTCATTACCACTCAAACCCAATCTAGCTTGATACCACAACTCCTCCAACTGACCAACTTCTTCTTCAGAAATAAAATCAGGCTTAGGGGGCAGTCGTTCATTATCCTCTTGTTCCGTTTTTGGTTGTCTCCAATCAGTCAAGTGAGGATTATTCTTTGCGAAATTGCCCTTTCGTGACTTTTTAGTGGTAGGATTAACGACTAAGTCCTTGACGACATCATCATCTGTCAATGGTCTACCCAGAAAACGCAAATCCAAATCACCATACACGCATCCATCAGGATGAGATTTTTTGTAGTCTGCCCAGCCATCGAGGCTATCAGCATCCAGCCCATTCTGGATTTGCTGCTCTTTCTCTATTTGTAAAATCCGATCAACCACATTTGAAGCGAAATGTGATTTTGCAATAGAGTAGACACTCTGGCCTTTGTTGTTGACAATTCGCACGTTTGCATTCCGATCTAGAAGCAAGTTCATAACATCCGTTCTGCTACGTGTTGCAGCAAAAAATATGGGAGTTTTGCCATAATTGTGAACCCTCGTTGCTATTGCGTTGATGTCGACACCCATATCTAGTAGCAAGATAACATTCTCTATTGCACCTGTCCATGCCGCCATGTGCAAAGCACCTCTGCCATCATATGTGGTGTCATCTAGGTCTGATAATGTGATGGAGTGAGTTTTGATAAAGGCAGGGAGGACATCAGGTTTTTTCGAGCCAGCTGCTTTGCGTAGGTGCTTCGGTATGTTCATCGGAAAATTATTGATGTTGTCTACCGTGTCAACAAGACGCGGTTGAGAGCTTGAAGTTGGAACTTTCATTACTGCAGGAGGAGTTCACAGTATAAGTATAGTATCATTCATTCATTGTCATCATCTTCTTGCTTGATTGAGATTTGAGTCAGTGTAGGTCAGTGTCCTAAAATTGAGCCAAATATGGAGAAAAGTCTTCCCGCGCTTTTCCTCCCGTTTTCTGTTCCCCGTGTCTTTCTCTTCTCCCATCTCCGCCCGCCTCTTGCTTACCTGTTACTTGAGAGGCGATGGTGGGTTTGATATGAATTCCTACGTCGCTCTACGGGCCGGCCAGCTCCAAAACAACCTACTCATCAAACTCACCTTGTTTTGGTCAACTACTACCCTACACTAGCTAAAATAATTCGTCAAGATGGTTAAGGTACGAACAAGAATAGCGACAGCAATGTCGTGGATGGGATGCATTCGGTGTGGTGGTTGGGCCATGAAGCGTTCTGCCAAGGATGCGGTGCAAAAGCAGCATATGCGCATCGGCGAGTTTGAACTGCTCTCGACAACAACCCTCTCTGGCTTGGATTGGTCTATGCCGACAAAAAAGGGAGATTGATGCAGTCATTCAGCTGTAGAGCGCAGGTTTAAATTAGAGCGGCGCTGGTGCTCGGCTGTTTCTGCGGGGCAATCCAAGGGTAGGGGCTCACCACTGGCCTTTGATGTGTCGGCATGAGCTATTTACTAAATCATACACACACACATCCTTTAGTCTCTTGACAAAGAGGATGCCATCAATGGTTCACACTGCCCGCATTGCACCAGAATAATGCATACCAAACCCTAGCTGATGTGTATACGCATCTGCCGCCGCTGTATTATTCTTTTCTTTCTCTCTCGAAACATATGATGTGTCACTCACCTCCATTGTTGCCCTCTCTCCTGCTTGCTTCAAAAATAACAGCAAAAGAACGCCTGTCAACACAACAACACACAAAAGGCACATGCCAATGGTATCAAAAAGAAGAAGCGTACCAAGTACGTTTCCACCAAAGGAATGGACCCTAAATTCTTAAGGAACCAGAAGTTCTGCAAGAAATACAATGGATCCAAGAGAACCCAGGATTAAGAAAAACATTCTAAGCTAATGTTGAATTACAGTGTTATATCGGATTGAGGTTATTCTCAGATAATAGTAACATAGTTGTGAATAGAGTTGATTGTGTTCTTAATCTATTTACACTATACATCTTGTTCGACTTGACCAAGGGCTAATAAATCCTTGGACTTGACGACAGTTTTGCAAGCAAGCATAATATGGTTAGGGCAATGACTACCTTGCTATGCTCTTATGCTCTATGTTTAGGTAGGCAGCCCTTTCTAGTAAGCAGCTTAGCTCAACCACAGACGCATTTGCATCTAGGTAATACAATAAAATTACAGAAGCCTTGGAAGTTGAGAGATAGACAGAGGAATGAGAAGCGTTGGCTCTGAGTCCATTTGACTAGACAAGATCATTCTTGCCCAAATGTAAGGCCAAACCATTTGGCGCACGAACTCCTACTCCACCACTTCATGAAACGCACTCCAATTAGCCGCATCACGACCAAATACCAAATACTTGCAATCAAGATCCCCTCGACTGACCCAAGCAGGACTTGGTTCTTGAAATGGTCGTAGAGATAAACCCTCGAAAATGGCACTGGGAATAACAACAGAATGTACCAGAAGGCGTACAAGTGATTTTTCCACCTTCCTTGCAGAGAACTTTGTACAGATGTGGATACATTGGCATTGGAGTCATTCGAAGGATTCCCCGCCTCTACGTCGACAATCTTCTCTTCGCCACTCGCTCTACCATTGGTGACAGCCGAGTATTCGCCTACATCACCACTATCATCTATATCGGGATTGCTGCTTTCCCTTTTCTGCCAGCCATATCCCCAAGCGAAAAAGTAAACATCGTCTCCATCGCCCCCTTTCTTTTGACATGTTAGGCCACAAATCAAGTTAGGATGGAGTACAAACAGTTCCAACAAAAGATATGTAAGCAACCCAATACTTGTAGCAGCATGTCCACTAGGCATACCAAAGGACTTGAAGTAAAGGCAACTCCCTATCGGTCTCTTCTGCACCACAACCTTTTTCAGTATCTCATCATTTATCACCACAATGACACCCAAAACTACTAATCTTGTCAATGGCACTACACTACCAGTCAGCAGAAACGAGACGCCATAGATGAATCCAACCAGATAAGGAACTAGCCCATAGAAAATTGACATTACCGACAGAAAAGATGTTGGGTCGTTCGCATCCTCTGAGGAATACGGGTCAGATGTACCTGCAACGGAGACATCTAGATGATCAAAGAGCTTGTACCCACATGATGATTGAATGCATGTAGCCTCATTCCCATCCGCATCGACAAGATTGGCACAGGAAGTTTCATCATCCAAGCCTTGGCATTGGGTTAATTCGGATAAATTGTTTGTGTCGCAAATATAAACTGCGTTGGATGACGGTGGGTCGGATTTAATTCCGATTATTATGAAGTAGAGGAAGTAAGAGAGAATGCCTAACAGGGTGATCCATCGAATGTATGCACCGGGTGGTTGTTTCGAGATGTTCATCGTCGATAATTATTGCTGATGTTAAGAACAATTTATTAATTATGAGCTGGCTTATGCTATTCTTTCGCTCCTGCTAAGTGCAAGTCTTGGTCGTTAGGCGACGATGTTGGTCCAGAATGGATGTCCTCGCAAGATGCAAGATGAAGGCAAGCAAGACAGTTTTTTCTGCAAAGTTTTGTTGATCTTGGCTGTGACAGAGTTGGGTAACGATGCGACTCTGTCGCCCTTTACTCTCCGTACCAACACCTCCACGTCGAGATCAAATCTCAGATCAAAAGTAAATGAAGACGAAGAAGCAAGCCAAGCCAAGCAGGAGACCGCATAGTTCTATCTTTTCGTCGGCTTGTCAATTCAAGTGGAAGATCAAAAAGTATGATGTTCCTCTCACTCCCTAAATTATCATCAGTAGCTATTTGCTTCTTTGTTGCTGCTACAACGAAGGTAGATGCATTTGCTGCCCCTAAATCTATGCCTGCATCCAAAACAGTAGGCGGCACTAGTAATGATGCGTCTTCTTCTCCACAAGATATCTTTGAAGAGTTCACAAAATTTCTCATCAATCATCAAACAGATATGATATCCAAAATCGAACAAGCTGATGGTTCAGAGAATGCGTTTTCACGTGATGGATGGGGAGCTTTTGCAAATGATAATGACAGTAGTGACGAGCAACAAACTAAGAGTGGAGGCATCACACGTGTCATTCAAGGAGGGAATGTTGTTGAGAAGGGAGCATGCTCCTTAACGGTGATTAGGAATGGAGTACTCACTGCCGATCGAGCAGCTACGATCCAAGGCCGACAGCAACAACAAGAAGGTGACTTGGTGGTACAAGAAGGAGATGTCTACTCTGCCGCTGCCTTATCTGTTGTGTTGCACACACGCAATCCATACGTACCAACTTTTCGCTCAGATGTTCGCATATTTCTCGTCAAATCTGCAAGTGATGATTCGGCAGTTGCATGGTTTGGAGGTGGCAGTGACCTTACACCATACTACTTGATTGACGAGGACATATCCAAGTTCCATAAAGATCTGAAGCAAATGTGTGACTCACACTTTCCTGAAGACAACGAATACAACCTTTCTCATGCACAAATGAAGCAACTTTGTGACGAATATTTTTACTTACCTGCGAGAAGTGAACATCGTGGGACAGGAGGTATATTCTTTGATGATCTTTCTGCTACAAAAGCAACTCTATCATTTGTAGAAGATGTTGCAACCGGTTGGATGCCATCATGGCTTCCAATTGTTGAGAAAAATGGCAGCAAAGAATTTACAGAAGAGCAGAAACATTGGCAGTGCTTACGACGCGGTCGCTATCTCGAATTCAATTTACTTTACGATAGAGGAGTCAAATTTGGGCTTGCAAATGCCAACCCCAGAGTAGAAGGCGTCATGGTTAGTGCACCTCCCAAGATTGCATTTGACTATAATCATGTTCCAGCAGAAGGAAGCGAAGAGGAAAGGCTGCTAAAGATTCTAAAAGAACCGAAAGATTGGACAGTGTAAAAGTAAACTCATCACATGGCCAACAGCAGTAAAGTCAAGTTGCTTATTCAAAAATTGTTAATCATTCAAAACTTATTGTGAATTATGAAAGATTCTGATTGGATTAGCATCATTTTGCTATTCGAATCAGACTGGGTAAGATTTGATGCCGATTGAATCAGTGTCATTGTCACCGCCTTCGGCACGACCTGGTGTAGAAAACATTTGAGCCATTGTTGCAGCTGCCTCTGATGCTACAGGACATGCTCCTAATGATGACGTAGGATGAAACCCGTGCACTGATAGAGATGATGGATCTACTGGCTGCATTTGGTAGGGATATGGATCTGGCTGGCATCCACTCCAGATGGCATTCTCATTTGTCTGATGAGGAAGCTGTGCTTGTGCCGCAGGAGCGCCCAGACTAAAATTAGTTGGGACACCAAGGGCTGGATTTGACAGTCTTCTTAGTGCTGCAACTGCTTGCAAACTTGGACTAGGCAGTGGAGCATTCTTACTCGATTTGGTGTATAATGTACCATCCGGGACAGCCATTGGAGGCGGCTTGGTCGAGGCAAAATTCATAGGAGCGCTATGAGGGTAGACCTGTCCCAATCCCAGAGTAGTTTTCATTGCTTCTGTCATCTGCGTGACTGGTGGCATTGCGTAAAAATTGGGCTCGGTGGAAGCATCAGTAGGTTGCTTATGACCTGTGCCCTTGACTTTTTGCCTCACCATTTTGGAAGTGAGATCCGGCCTTCCCCGCAAGAACAGCTCGTGATAGTATGCTCCTGAATCTACACCTTGAGTGATTCTACGAAAACCGTACAGATTTAACTGGCGCTGGAAGGATGTCAGCTTACTCTGTCTGAAGTAGTTGATCATCACTTCAGCTGTGAAAACCTTGGGTTTCTTCACGACAAATGCTCTACCGTGAGGGCACCAAGTGACCACATCGGGATGATTCGCAGTCTCCCGATCCAGCATGCTCATCAGTTTATCAGGGAAAGGTTGACTAACGCCGCCAGTTTTCTTGCGAGGCATGTCGTTCGGGGTAGGTGCGCTAGCGTAATCATGATACACATGCTTTACCGGCTTAGGACGAGGTTTGTCAGAAGGTGGATTGGGCCTATGAAGCGCCCCATCCATTGTCAAGCTTGGTACGGCGTCATACTTTGATTGACTTCCATTTGTTTGCATCATAGTGGCAGCCACACTATAAACTTGTGCCTTGAGTTGCTCATCAATCTTGATATCCGATGAAAGTTCATTCTGTACAGGAGTATTATTCTGACCTTGGAGATTCATCAGCCCATCAGCCAGTGTGTTTAACTGATTCGTAACATGGTCGTGGCCTTGTTCTTGCTGACCCTGAGGAGGAGACGCAGAAGTTAGTTGTATCGCCGCCTGGCGAATAGCGTCAGCTCTGGATTGCGCCCTCTCCGCAAATTCAGCAGCTTCCGCCGCTTGTGCGGCAATCAGGAGAAACTCAGATCCCCTCCTTCCCGCTTCCTGCTTGGTACTAGCAGCATCAGCATGTGCAGCAGTGAAAGTGGGTTCGGCATCAGGAGCAGATGTAAAATCATTTTCCCCGTCACCAGCATTAGAGGGGGCACTTGTAGCCGCTGCAGACGCGTCCACGTCATGTGCAACTTCGCTACCTGTAGAAACAGTGCTTGTCCGCTTATCCTGTTGCTCGTTCTGATTATTATGTTCATCATTGCTAGCCAAAGCTTCATCAGCAATACTGAGAAACAGTGCTTCATTGGCTTGAGACACTTCTTCATCCAAGCGACCAGCAGCAGCGGCAGTATTCTGCGGGGTCGTTTTCTGGTTCTCTCTATTTGCATTGTCGGTCTCCACTATGTGGCAAAAATACACGTACATTTAACACAGTGAGTGCAATGGACAAATGCATTCATAAAATGAAATCCATTTGATGTCTACTCACCTTGGATATTGTTTGATGCGGTGACTGTCCGAGGGAGGCTTCCTTCCGGAGCAGCGGATGGCGTTGAGTTGTCAGCAGCAGTCATTTTTTCAGTAGAAGTTTGCATGGTGCTCTATCCTCCTCTCTCTCTGATTTTTCAATTTATAGTAGCTTGCAATGCTTGGCTTGCTATGCGTGGGATTTATCAATCGACAACAATACAGACGGACACGGTAATATCCTCCTCATCGATGAGAACTCATCAAGTGATTCATGATTCATGAGAACAGCGAAGTGGCAAGTCATCGCTCGAGCGGCGATGCGGGAAGCTGGAAGGACAGCCAGACCTCCGTGCTTTCCTGTCGCAGCGCGCATACTTAACATCCAATTACATACAAAAGCTCAAGACTCAAATCAATCAAAAGGAACAATGAACCTGCTTACTTTTATGTACTTATCATTCGGTGCCTTGGTCCATGAAGAAGTTCAAACTCGCTGGATACCTAGAGAGAAAGAGCTGCACTCTCTTGATTCATGGTGGAGAGAGTGCGAAAGTTAAAATAATGATCATCGTCATCGCTTCTTTGGGAGATATATGTGGTACTTAGACTAGGAACTAGTACTTCAATTGCTGTAACTATCAGTATAACTCTTTAGCATTTGCTGCTTCTAGTCCTCCACTTCCACATCTAATACATGAAGACAGGATTGTCAACAGTCATGATTCTCTTGTCACCTTTCATTGCTATCCTTAGCGACTTACTCAAAGAAAACAATCCTCGATGAGTGACTCCATCATAGTGCTTCAGTGCCTCGCTACCCTTCTCCGTCCCCGTCAGACATTTCACTCCCTTTGATCTGTATTTGTGGTCTGGCACACCTGGAACAGCCTCAATACGCTCTTCAATCAAATTATCAATCACCTCATACGGCAAATCTGCAAGCGCCCTAGCTTCCTTTGCATCTCCATTAAATGCCATGACAAAGCCCCAACATTCTCCAAAACTGGGCACTGGAACTGTGTAGGGAATGGAATGATCAAATACTGTCGCGAGAGTGTTCAGAATAGGACTAAAGCACCAGCTTTCTTTATTGTCATCATCATCGTCCTCTGGAAAGGCATGAGGATGTGGAATGAAATCAGCGCTACCCGCCTGAGTCACAAAGACTCCATTTGGTTTACTTAATACCTCACTGGTGCGCTGATAAAACTCTTGCGTGTACAGTGCAATGCCTGGTCCAGCTTCAATAGGATCCGAAATATCCATGATAATCACATCGAACTTCTCTTCTGTTTCCATTAGATATTTGTGAGCGTCTCCAACTATGAGTTCCATTTTCGGATGGCTGGCCACTGCTTCTCCACCCCATTCCGGCATGTACCGTTTGCAAACTTCCAATACCTTTGGATCGATATCCACCATCACAAGACGTTCAATAGAGTTATGTTTCAGTACCTCACGAGCAGTGGCCAATTCACCGCCACCACCAATAAAGACTGATTTCGGAGCGCTTCCAGGAGTTCTCGTTCCGTCGGGCTGTGTCGTTCCAGAGAGTAGTGCACTCCAAAACAGTGGAGGATGGACAAGACTCTCATGATACACAAACTCATCATGTGCTGTGCTTTGAGTCTTTCCATCAGTTACAAGTGTTTTGCCAAAGTAGGAATCAATAACTTGTACCTCTTGAAAGTCACTGATGGAAGTATGATGGATTTTATCCAAGTCCATTTCTAATCTCAACCCAGGCGCTACATCTTCCACATATTTGAAGGCAGATTTGGAACGTTCTTTATCTATGATTTCGTCGTGGTCAGCCATTTTGTTTTTGCAATGATAGTGATGAAGAGCGGAGGTTTTGTTGTAGTTTGTGAGAAGCTGAGAGTATGGCTGCCGATAATGGACGCAGTTGCATCAACGAGCAAGTTGCAAAATGTTTATATGAAGCGTAATTGTTTCTGATCAGTTGATAGCATCAGTGCAATACTTCTTTTGCATTGCAAGTTAGAGAAATAATGATGCATGGGGTGTTGAGTGGTGGTGAGAGACAGACGGAAAAAGATTTTTTGATCTTGATGGCGATGCTTGGCGATGGCATGCTAGCCAAATCAAATCATCAGCTTCACGAACTTGTTGGAAGTAAAGTTGCCACCGTTGATGCTTGCTGACTTTGATGTTGGCTTGATCCAGCAGTGAAACTCCTGATAACAATGATGAAAAGACTGTGCTACATCGGAATAGCGACGAAATGTTCTCTCAGTAGTGGCTTTACCACACAGACGAAGACAACACATCGCCTCTTCCAAACATCAACACGCATGATGGCAACATCCAACAACTTGGTCACCATCCCAGACGCCATTGCAGCTCACAAACAAAACTCAAAACATATCAAATTCATAGATGGGAGCTGGCACATGCCCGTAGGGGACAATCCACGAAATGGTCGTGCTGAATTCACATCAGGTCCACGTATACCCGGCGCATTCTACTATGATATCGATGACATTGCACCAGTAATGGGAAGTGATGATAATCCCAAGAAGTTGCCACATATGAAACCATCATCGAAGATGTTTGCGAGTGCCATGGATCAGATGGGGATATTGCCATCTGATACACTTTATTTGTATGCGACAAATGATTGTGCGTTTTATCATCGAGCCTACTGGACGCTTCGATCTTGTGGACATGATCCTGATTTGGTCAAGTTGGTGCAGGGAAGTTTGAATGAATGGAAGGAATGTGGTGGAGTAATAGAAGAGGG
>Ga0209652_1001642_pt1 | contig 18114 bp, 10 predicted proteins | sample SaaInl74LU_5_DNA_FD_184641 | JGI IMG/M metagenome (GOLD analysis project Ga0209652, IMG submission 184641) | Marine microbial communities from expanding oxygen minimum zones in the Saanich Inlet - ESP_74LU_5_DNA (SPAdes) (version 2) | ecosystem: Environmental > Aquatic > Marine > Intertidal zone...
ACCGACGGCGCGCGTTGATCATCGCGGACGACAACTTTTACTACGCCGGCATGCGTCAGCAGTGCCACCGCATCGCGCGCCGCGCGCGCGCCGCGCACGCGCAGCTCTTCGTGTCCATCTCCGTGGCCCAGGCGCACGCGCGCAACGAGTCGCGCGACCCGCGCGACGTCGTGCCTCGCGACGCGCTCGAGCGCATGGCGGACCAGTTCGAGCCCCCCGCCGCGATCGAACGCGACGACTGCGTCTCCGCGAGCCGCGACGAGAACCTCGCGCCGGAGAAGGTTCGCGTTCGTTTGTTTGAGCGCGACGCGACGGTGACGGTGGACGCCGAGCGCCTGGGTTTGTGTCATTCGCCATTCTCCTCTTCCGAAAAAGAAACCATTAGCACTCGTCCGATGTCGTCTGATGACGCGAGTAACTCGAGTTCGACGTTGTGCTCGACGTTGTGCGCGTCCGACGTGAACGACGTGTGGCTTCGCGTGCGCGAAAAGTGGACGCGTCCCGCGACGCTCGTCGGAACGTCGGCGGAGGCGCTCGAGGACCGAAGACGCGCGGGGTCGGCGGCGAACGCCGCCTCCGCCGCGCACGCGCTCGACGTGCGCAGCCGCCGGGTTCTGTCGAGCGCCATGGCGAGCGCCGCGGCGAACGACGCGTTCGCCGGTATGAGCAAACAGGCGCGAGGCGCGCTGAGCGGCGCGCTCAACGACGCGCGCCGGGAGATGGTGGACGCGGTGCGCGCCTTGGCCAAGGCGCGCGGCGCCGCGCGAGACAAACCTTTGACCGCTCGCGAGGCGGATGGCGACGACGGCGGCGACGTCGGCGTCGCGCGCGGAGACGAGGACGGGGACGACGCCGACGACCGCGACGCCGAGCTGGAGTTCGTGGCGGAGATGAACGCTCGCGAGTCGCGGTTCGCGGCGCTGTGCCGAGAGATGCTCTCGGGAGAGGTGGGACGGTAGACGCGGACGAAGAGGCGCGAAGACGACGTAATAAGACGACGTCTGCGACTTCTCATATTTCGTTTTCTTCCGAATAGAGATCGTCGACGCCCGCCGATCGCGGAGATCGAGGCGGAGGCCACAGTCGTCCGCGCGTTGTCCTCGCGTCCGCTCGCGGGACGTGGCCCACGATTCGCGCGTTCCGCTCGTTGTTCCCGCGCGGCGAGGCGCGGCGGGGAGGCATACTCGGCTCGGACGCGCGGGGTCCGACGCGCGCGTCCTCGTCCTCCGCCATGGCGACCATGAGCAACGAGCGCCTCGGCGGGCTCGCGGTGTTCATCACCATGCTCCTGTTCTTCTCCACCGGCTCTTCCGGGCCGAGGGGCAACGAGACGTTACAGCTGTCCAGTTCGGACGGACGCGCGTTCCCGGGGCACGTCCTGGTGACGGGCGGCGCCGGGTTCATCGGGTCGCACGCCACGATGCGTCTGATGGACGAAGGCTACGCGGTGACCATCATCGATAACTTCTCGCGCGGCAACCCCGGCGCCATCGACGCGCTGAGGCGCATGGCGCCCAGAGGCAAGCTGCGCTTGGTGCACGGCGATCTGGGCATCAGGGAGGACGTGCAGAAGGCGTTCGCCAAGTACCCGGTGGACGCGGTGATCCACTTCGCCGCCATCGCGTACGTGGGCGAGTCCGTCGCCGACCCGCTGCGGTACTACCACAACATCACCTCCAACACGGTGTCGTTGCTGGAGACCATGAAGCAGTTCGACGTGAACAAACTGGTGTACTCCAGCACGTGCGCGACGTACGGGAACCCCGAGGTGTTACCCATCACGGAAAACACCCCGACGGTACCCATCAACCCCTACGGCAAAGCCAAGCTCTACGCCGAAACCGCCATCCGCGACTTCGCGCGCGCCAACCCCTCGTTCGACGCGGCGATCCTGCGGTACTTCAACGTGTTCGGCTCGGACCCCGAGGGGCGGCTCGGGGAGTACCCGCGCCCGGAGCTGCGCCACCACGGGCGCATCTCCGGCGCGTGCTTTGACGCCGCGCTCGGCTTGATTCCCGAGCTGGTGGTCATGGGGACGGATTTCCCCACGCGCGACGGCACGTGCGTGCGCGACTTCATCCACGTCACCGACCTGGTGGACGCGCACCTGGCGGTGATTTCGCACGTCGCGAACCCCCCGGTGCTGTACAACGTGGGCACGGGGAAGGGCGTGAGCGTGAAGGAGTTCGTGGAGGCGTGCAAGCGCGTCACGGGCGCGCGCATCGCGGTGAGGGAGCAGAAGGAGAGTCGCCCGGGGGATTACGCGGAGGTGTACGCGGACGTGTCCAAGATCAAAAACGAGCTCGGGTGGAGCGCCAAGTTCACGAACCTGGAGGAGAGCATGGGGCACGCCTGGACCTGGCGCGCCGCGCACAAAAACGGGTACTGAGCGCGAACGGAGTGCGAGCCCGCGCGCGGCGCGCGAGGCGCGAGTGTTTTTTTGTCAGCACGTCGAACGCTCGTCGCCGATCTCGCGAATTACGACTGTCCCAGACATTTCCGAGATCGCGCGTAAATGTACGGACCGCCAGTCTGATCCTTTTTCTCGCACCGCACCACCAAAACCCTTCAACACTCGTCGTCGCGCGATCGTGTCGCCCGCGCAGCCGCGCGCGCTTCCCGCCATGGACGACGCCGCGCTCGAGAAGGCGCTCCTGCTCGCCGTGTCGCAGGGCGATGTCCATTCGGACGCGTTCGCCGAGACCAGCGGCGTGGACCACAAGAAGGTCATCGGCCTGATGAAGTCGCTCGAGGCGTCGGCGCTGGTGCGATCGACGGCGGAGGATCGTTCCGCGCTGGCGCTCACGCCTGAGGCGGAGACGTACGTCGTCGAGGGCTCGCCGGAGGCGCAGGCGTTCGCCGCGGTGCCCGCGGAGGGGTGCTCGCTGGCGGATTTCAAGCAGAAGGTGAGCAAGGCGGTGTCCGAGGTGGGGTTCAAGCAGGCGATGCAGAGCAAGTGGCTGGGCATGGTGAAGGGCGCTGAGCCGCGCGTGGAGCGTAAAGTCGACGCCGTGGCGGAGGACACGTGCCAAGTGCAGCTCGCGCTCGTGAAGAGCGGCAGAGCCTCCGAGATCCCGGCGAAGGACCTGGACTTGCTCGTCAAGAAGCGCAAGCTGGTGAAGCAGGATACCTGGAAAGTGTACGTCGTCTCGAAGGGCGCTTCGTTCGCGCTCGAGCGCAAAAAGCAACCCGCCGATCTGACGCGCGAGATGTTGCACGATCGGAGCTGGCGAGGCGAGACGTTCAAGGCGTACAACTTGGTTCCCGGCGCGGGCGCCATGCCCTCCGGAGGGCACGTCCACCCGCTTCTGAAGGTTCGCCAGCAGTTCCGCGAGACCTTCCTGCAGCTGGGGTTCGCGGAGATGCCCACGAACAACTTCGTGGAGAGCGGGTTTTGGAACTTCGACACGCTGATCCAGCCGCAGATGCACCCGGCGCGCGACGCGCACGACACGTTCTTCATGAAGACGCCCTCCCACGCGAACCGCGCGCCCGAGGACTACGTCGAGCGCGTCAAGACGATGCACGAGGTGGGCGGGCACGGCTCCATCGGGCACCAGTACGCGTGGAAGCGCGCGGAGGCTGATAAAAACATCCTGCGGACGCACACCACCGCCGTCTCGGCGCGGTGCCTGCACAAGCTGGCGCAGGACGGGTTCCGGCCGGCGAAGTACTTCTCCATCGACCGCGTGTTCCGCAACGAGGCGGTGGACCGCACGCACCTCGCGGAGTTCCACCAGGTAGAGGGCGTCATCTGCGACCGCAATCTCACCCTGGGCGACCTCATCGGCGTCCTGCACCAGTTCTTCGCGCGCCTCGGCATGACGCAGCTGCGCTTCAAGCCCGCGTTCAACCCGTACACGGAGCCGTCCATGGAGATCTTCGCGTACCACCCGATGCTGAAGAAGTGGGTGGAGGTGGGGAACTCCGGGATGTTCCGCCCGGAGATGATGCTGCCCATGGGCATGCCCGAGGACGTCAACGTCATCGCCTGGGGCTTGTCGCTCGAGCGCCCGACGATGATCATGTACGGCATCGACAACATCCGCGACTTGTTCGGCTCGAAGATGCAGCTCGGGTCGGTGAAGAACAACCCGTTCTGCCGCCTCGGCCTGATCGAGCAGGCGGAGACGGTGCGGGCGACGCAGTAGACGGTGAGAACGCGGTAAGGTGAGAACGCGAGACTATTGTGTGAGTGATGCTATTCGGATGATGTCTTTTCTCGGTCACAACGTCAGCGCGCGCGCGACTCGTCGCGCGTCGCGTCGCCGCGAACGTTTTTTTTTCTTCGTCGCACTGTAAAAATCTCACATGCCGTCGGCTTTCTTGCGGAGCGCCTCGAGCTCGGACTCGATGGCGTCGCTCACGGGCCTGCCCTCGGGCAGCTCCCCGCCCTTCTTCTCCGCGCCGCCGAGCATCTTGGCCTTCATCATGGCGAGCTCGTCGTCGACGCCGCCGCCCTCCAGCGCCTTGAACTTGTCCTCCAGGTCGTTGGACGCGGTGAGCATCCCCACCGCCTCCGCCTCCGCCTCCATGCCCATCACCTTCTCCTCCATCTTCTCGAACGCGCTCAGCGCGCTGGAGGTGGAGACGCCCGCGATGAGGTTCTGCACCTCTTTGTTGGACTTAGCGGACGCCGCGCGCGCCTTGAGCGTGTCCTTCTTGCTCTTCGCCTCCGCCATCTTCGCCTCCAGGAAACGCGTGTTGGCGATGAGCTTCTCGACCGCTTCCTTCTGCGCCTCGAGGTTCACCGCCATGGAGTCCGCGTTCTCCTGGTAGGACTTGCGCCGGGAGAGCGCCTCGCGCGCGAGCTCCTCGTCGCCCTTGGACATCGCGAGCTCGGCGCGGCGGTACCAGTCGTCCGCGGTGGCCTGCGCCTGCTTGTACTTGTTCTCCAGCTGCTTCTGGCTCGCGATCACCTGCGCGCTCGCCTGGCGCATCTTCACCAAGTCCTCCTGCATCTCAATCACCGTCTGGTCCAGGATCTTCTCCGGGTCCTCCGCCGCGGACACCAGGGAGTTGGCGTACGAGCCGATCACGCGCCCGAGCCGGTTGAACAGGTTCGCCTCGACCACCAGCGAGGCGCCGCGCCCGCGGCGGGGCGCGCCGAGGCGCGCGGGAACCGCGGACGCGCGCATGGGCCGCGAGCCGGCGAAGGAGCCGGAGCGGGCGGCGAGCTTGGCGTTCGAAACGCGCGCGGGCGCGATCGCGCCGGCGGCGGAGGAGGCGACGGCGAACATGGCGACCGCGTCGACGGGCGGCGCGTGGCGTGCTTCGAAGTGTGCGCGGCCGTCGAGGGCGGCCAGAAGGAGGCTTGGAAGATTCTTCGAGGAGCGTCACGGTGACGCCAGCACGCCACATGGCACAAAGATTTCAGCGAGCGTTCATTATCCACCAATGGTTTCGACCCGGATGCGAAGGTTTGGAACTGGGGCTTTGAAATCGCCGACGAAAGGCCGGTCGAGGGATTCACCGATCAACCTCCCGATCAACCGCCGCTTCTTTTTCTTTTTTCTTTTTCCCGCAGATCTTCGTTCATGCACTGGCGCGCCCGCCGCACACATCTCGCCGCCCCGCGCGGCGTACAGGAGTCCGAGGCGGGACCGAGGGAGGTCGTACCATCGCGTGACTCGCGGGAAAGCCGTTTCCGGCGGCGAAACGACCGTACCATGGCGTCCCGCGCGATGAAACGCGCGCAGGGCGACGCGCTGACCCGGGCGGCGGAGGAGGCTTTCGCGGGCGAGGACTCGTCTTCCTCCGAGTCCGAGGACGACGCGCCCGCGAGGCCAGCGAACGCGTTCGCGCTGCTCCTGGGCAGCGACGACGACGAAGACGAGGAGGAGGAGGAAGAAGAACGAGAGCCCGAACCCCAACCTGAACCGTTAACGCCGGTGAAGGCGAAGAAGAGCAAGAAGAAGAAGAAGAAGAAGGCGAGCGTGTCTCATCCCCCGGACGCGGTGGATGAGGTCACCGCGGCGCTCCGCGAGCTGGGCGAGGAGATGCCGACGACGACGGTTTCGACGGACGATCTTCACGATCTTTCCGGAAAGAGTCTTGGCGGCACGCACGGCGCACACGCTTTGAGTGCGGAAAGAAACGCGCTGGTGGCGGTTGACCGCAACCGCGTGAAGGCGGAGGATGAGCTCAAGAGCATCTTCGGCGCGCGCGCGATTCGCGCCGTCGAGGCGGAGGAGGGCGTCCGAGCGCGGACTGGATCGCGAGGGGGAGGGGGCGGTCACGCGCGGTCGTCTCGCGGGTTTTCGCACGCGGGACACAAGTCTATGCTCGTCACGCCGAAGGACACCTGGCCTGCCGCGCCTTCGACGCGCGGGTCGGGCTTCGCGATGCAGAGCCTGGGCTCGGACCGCGACGGGGTGTCCGTGTTTCGATTCGTCCACGACGCAAACAAACAGGACGCGCGCGATTTCTTCGAGCGCGCCAAGGCGTCGCACGACCCCAACGCTCTGGTGCGCTTGCTGCATCACCACCCCTGGAACGCGCAGGCGCTGCTGGCGCTGGCGGACATACACACGTACACCGGCGAGGGGCAGAGGAGCGCGGAGATGCTCGAGCGGTGCGTGTACGCGATGGAGAGCGCGTGGCACCCCGCGTTCGCCGAGGCGGCGACGCGGGGCGCCGCCAGGCTTCGCGAGAGCCTCGATGATGCGACGAGTCTCTCGGAGGACGACGACGGGTCTCACGGGTCTGACGGAGAGACGCCCACTCCGAACCGCACGTTCCTGGACGCGATGTTCAAGCACACGCAGGCGCTGACGCGCAGAGGATGTCACCGCGCCGCGCTGGAGTGCGCCAAGCTGAGTCTTTCGTTGGATCGCTCGGACCCGACCGGTTTGCTCTGCGCCGTGGATTACTTCGCGCTGCGCTGCGGCGAGACGGACTGGCTGCTGGACTTCGCGGGCGAGTTCCGCGAGGACGGGAGTCTGCTGGCGCTCCCGGGGTTCGCGTTCTCCGCCGCGCTCGCGCGGATGGGGGGGGGGAAACCAGGGCGCGTGTTCGGGTCGCGAAAAAACGACAAGGGTAGCGGCGCGAAGACGAAGACGTCGACGTCACGCCGACGAGCCGAAGGCGACGGCGCCGACAGTTCTCGCGATTCGGGAACGCTTTCTGAGACGGAAGACTCTTTGCTCCGCGCGTTGCTGATGCACCCCGCGGCGCTGATGGCGTTACTGCGGCGCATCGACTCGAGCGCCGTGAACGGCGACGCGCGCTGGGCGAAGGCGCTGACGCACCCGCACTTTGCCGACGCGCGCGACGCGGTGGGCAACCGCGGGCTCGAGCACCTGTGCGACTTGTTCGCCGAGAGGCACCACCTGCTCTGGAAGCCGGACGACGCGCTCGGGAGGCTGAGGGAGGCGTGTTTAAAGGCGTGCGCCGTGGTGGACGATCCCGACGCGACAGTCGATGGTTTGCGCGCGGCGGACTACGCCGCGATGCGCGAGGAGACGTTCCCCCCCGCGGACGCCGACGAAAACCCGTGGGCGCACCTCTCGACGGAGGACTTCTCGGACGTCGTGAAGCGACAGATGCCGGAGGGGGACGAGAACCCGTTCCTGGCGCGGCCGGCCGGGAACGACGCGGGGGATATCGACCCCGATCTGCTCGCGGACGCGGCGGCGATGTTACAGGGTGGTCGGTTCGACGCCGAGGCCGCCGCCGCCGCGGGCCTCGACCCCGAGGCGCTGCGCGCGATGGCGGCGCACCTGCAGGGCGGCGCCGGCGCCGCGGAGATGCTGGAGCGCGCGCGCGAGCAGATCGGGGACGAGAACCCCCGTGCCCTGGGTCTGCTGGACTTCTTCCGGACCATGCTCGTGCCGCAGGACGGGGGCGGCGGGTTGCAGAGGGAGATGGCGCGGCAAAACGCGCCGCCGCGGGAGGAACGCGAAGACTGATTGGATTTGATGGGAGACGGGTTCCGACGGAACCGCGACGTCGTCTAAAAGTCGCGTAGTGACGGGCCACGGCGCGTAGTAGTATAGGCCGCTTTTTTTAGCTCGCTATAGTCTGCATTAGAAGACGCGCTTCCGCTTCCGTCGACGCCCTATGACATCACGCGGATTCGGGCGCGCCCTGTTCGCCGGCTTCGGATTGTTTCATGGCGGCGATTTTCTTCCGGTCCTGGTGCCCGCGGAATCCCGCCTGCACTTTCGTCGCGGCGCTCGCGAGTTCGGCGCGCTCGGCGCGTCGCTCCTCCGCCTCTTTCCTCGCCTGGAAGCCGCGGAAGCCGCTCTGCAATTTCGTGGCCGCCTGAGCCTCTTCCTCTTGCATCTTCCTCGTTTCCCTGCGCGAGGCGTGCCCCCGGTACGTCGCCTGCAGCTTCGCCGCCGCCCTGTGCTCCTCGTCGGCATCCGTGTGTGATTCCAAAACCACCGTCACAGCGGACCCGCCGGCGGCGGCGGCGCGGTCGCGGGCGGCGTTCCGGCGCGCCTGGTGCCCCCTGAAGTGGCTCTGCACGGTTACCGCCGCCTTCATCTGCTCCTCGAGGTCATCCAGCGCCTCGGAGACGTCCGCCGCGTCCACCGGCGCGGTGTCCGTCTGTACCGTCTCGAAATCGCCGGCGTCCTCGTTTGCGGGGTCGAGCGCCAACTCCTCCTCGGCAAACGCGTTGGCCCTCTTCGGGTTGTTCTCACGGAGCCAGTCTGCGAGCCACTGGATCGCCTCGAGCCTCTGCGCGCTGGGCTTCTCCTTGCACAGCGCGGCGAAGCCCTTGACGAGCACGGGCGTGAGCTCGGCCTGGATGTACTCGCGCGCGGCGGCGCCCTCCGGCACCGGATCCAGGATGGCGTTTGGGAAGAAGAATTTGAGTTCCCTCGCGGCGGACGCCGGGGAGTCGCTCCCGTGCGTCGCGTTCTGCGTCCCGTCCGTCCCGAAGCGCGCGCGCAGCGAGTGCGGCGCGCTCTCCCTCGCCGTCTGCGTGTTGGTGGGGCCCATGAGCGCGCGCCAGTCCTTGATCGCGTCCGTCTTCGCCAGGCACAGCGCCACGATCGGGCCCCCGCTCATGAACTCCACGAGCCCGGGGAAGAAGTGCTTTCCGCGATGCTCGGCGTAGAATTCCCCGGCGCGGTCCGGGGTCAGCCGCGTCTCCTTGGAGCACACCACCACGAAGCCGGCGTCTTCGGCCGCTTTCAGAATTGCGCTCGTCGAGCCCGCGCGCACCGCGTCGGGCTTGATCATGGCGTACGTCTTCTCCAGAGGACGCCACGCCTGCTCATCGGACGCCATGACGCTCGGTCGTTTTTCTAAGGGCCCCTCCCCTATTTGGAATGCGCGCGCGAGAGCTCTCGAGGAATCGAAGAGGGAGGCGTCGCGAGCGGACGACTCGGTTCCTGCCCCGGCGACGAAAGCGAGCGGCCTGCGACGACCCCGGAGGCGAGTCTCCACGACCGCGCAGCAGCGCGCTCGTTTGTGCGACGCGCGAGCCAAATCGAGCGCCAAATCGAGCAGACGAGCACTCATCAAACGCGCGTCGAATCGGTTGACCGGGTCGACGCCGGGGGTGTCGATCACCCGATCGGGAGTTGTTCCACGCGAAACTGGATTTTATCCTGCCATCGATGAAAAGCCCCTTCTGCGGCGCAACCGACCTCGGACGAGCCGCATTTATTTCGAACGACGGGTCTCGAACCGGAAAACGCGTTCGACATGTCCCGAAAGCCCCCCGCGCCCAGTATCCTGCTTCGAAAAAGCGCAAGATCGCGTTTACCAGGTTTTCGTCGACCGCCGCCCCCACTCTGCTCAGCACACGGTCGATCCCGATCCACTCACAGGGTACGTCGTCTCGCGGCTTCGGCGATGGGATCCGCCTCTCGGTTCGCCGCGCGCATCGCCCGCGCACGCGCTCGCCGATCCCTCCCCTCCGCGCTCGAAGCGACGCGCTTTTATCCTCCTCCTGCCATCGACTGACCCGCACCTCCGGAACGCGCTCGACGCAGGACGCCGCCACAGTGCTTCACAGTGACGCGATCATGAATACCACCGCCTGCTCGATGAACGCCGGCGCGGCTCCTACCGCCGTCGCCGCGCGCCTGCACAACGCCGTGCGCGCGCGCGCCGCCGCGCGCGTCACGCGGGTCTCGCCCAGGTCCACCGCGGTGGTCGCCGCGAACAAAGGCTCGAACAAGTGGAGCGACTCCACTCAGGCTGTGCACAACGGCGAGCGCGAGGGTCGTCCCCGCGTCTCGGACTCGCTCACCACGCCCGTGTGCATGACCTCCACGTACTGGTTCAAGGACACCGCGGAGCTCATCGCGTACCAGGAGGGCGACTACGGATCGTTCGAGTACGGGCGATACGGCAACCCCACCTCGCGCGCGTGCGAAGAGAAGATCAGGCTGCTGGAGGGCGGCGAGGACTGCCTGCTCAGCGCGTCGGGTATGAACAGCGCGATCTGCATGCTGCTCGCGCTCGTGCCCGCGGGCGGGCACATCGTGACCACGACGGACTGCTACCGCCGCACGCGCCAGTTTGTGCAGACGTTCATGCCCAAGATGGGCATCACGTGCACGGTGCTGGACCCGTCGGATTACGACGGGTTAGAGAAGGCGCTCGAGGAGCACGACTGCTCGCTGTACTTCTCGGAGTCGCCCACCAACCCGTACTTGAGATGCGTGGACGTCGAGCGCATCGCGAAGCTGTGCAAGCCCAAGGGGTGCCTGGTGTGCATCGACGGCACGTTCGCCACGCCCATCAACTCGCGCGCGCTTGATTTCGGCGCCGACCTCGTGATCCACAGCGCTTCGAAATATTTCGGCGGGCACAACGACGTTTTGGCGGGGTGCATCGTGGGCGACAAGGAGGCGGTGGGCAAGGTGCGCCAGTTCCACAACATCATGGGGGGCGTCATCGACCCGCACGCCGCGTACCTGGTGCTCAGGGGGCTCAAGACGCTGAGCCTGCGCGTCGCGCGGCACAACGACAACGCGCAGCGCCTGGCGGAGCGCCTGGAGGGGCACCCGAAGATTGAGCGCGTGCACTACCCCGGGCTGGCGTCGCACCCCGACCACGAGGTGGCGAAGAAGTACATGAAGGGCTTCGGCGGGGTGGTGAGCTTCGAGATCAAGGGTGACCTGTGGGCCACCGCGAAGTTCATCGACGCGTGCGAGCTGCCGTACATCGCGCCGTCGCTCGGAGGCGTCGAGTCGCTCATCGAGCAGCCCACCGTGGTGTCCTACTGGGACCAGGGCCCGGAGAAGCGCGCCGCCATCGGCATCAAGGACAACCTGGTGCGCATGGCGTGCGGGATCGAGGACTACGAGGATATCGAGGCGGACATCCTCCAGGCGCTGGACCAGATCGAGTGAGCGCCTTTTTCGTTCCTTCCGCTCGACGTTTGAACGCCGGTCGACCGGAGGGCACGAACGAACGAAAAACCTCGCTCAGAGCTGAGCAGGTAGAGAGACGCCGTGAGGGTCGGAACGCTTCGGTGCCGCCGCGATCGCGCCATCGCGCTCCTTCCCCGTCCCCCGCCCGCGCTGAGTACGATTCAAACGCGCAGGGACTCCGAGGCTATCGCAGCTTGGGGTACGGATCTCTCTTATTCGCGCTCGAGAGCGCGCATAGGAAGTTTTGTGGTAATAAAAACACACAGATAGAGTCGAGCGCGCGGACAAGTCCGCTCTCGGGACGAGAAACCGAAACGGAACCGTCGTGATTCACGCGTGATGTGCGTGCGTATTAAAACCTTAAAGCGCGCGTTCGAGGGTGCGAAAAACGCGAGCCGACCGTCGACGCGCGCGAGAGCCGCCTCCGCGGCGAACCTCCCTCCGTCCGCGCGGAAACGCGAAACTCTTTCACGCCGCGACAGCCTCCTCCTCAACCTCCTTGTCGACCCACCGCCCGTTGTCCTTGATGAGCTGGATGAGCTCGTCGCACGCGGTCTCGTTGTCGATGCCTCTCTTGACCACCTCCTTGCCGACGTACAGGTCGATCTTCCCGGGGGCGCCGCCCACGTACCCGAAGTCGGCGTCCGCCATCTCGCCGGGGCCGTTCACGATGCACCCCATGACGGCGATGGCGACGCCGGGCAGGTGACCGGTGCGCTCCGAGATCGCCGCCGTCACCTCCTGCAGGTCGAACAGCGTGCGTCCGCACGAGGGGCACGAAACGTACTCGGTCTTCGTGTTGCGCATGCGCGAGCCCTGCAGCAGGCCGAAGGACGTGCGCCGCAGGTATTCCAGTTCGGCGCCGGGCTGCTCGATCATGACGCCGTCGCCGAGGCCGTCGCACAGCAACCCGCCCGCCTGCGCGCCCGACTGAATCACGACCGCGTCCTTCACCTCGTCCGCCGGGAACACCATGTGGTGGATGACGGGCGTCTTGGAGCCGAGCTTGTTGAGCTCGGTGAAGACGCGGCGCGAGGCGTGCAGGCGCGAGGTCTCGGGCGCGGTCTCGATGAGCGCCATCACGGGCTCGAGCTCGAGCGCCGACTTGATCTCCTCGGCGGACTCGGTGCCGTCGAAGACGACGGCCCAGCGCACGGCGCCCTTCGGCATCGCCATGTCACCCTTCGCCTCCTTCGCCGGCACCGCGGCGACGGCGTTGTCGATGGGGGTCGCCGCGAGCGCAGCCACGGGCGCGACCACGCCGACGCCGATCTCCTGCAGGCGGCGGATCGAGCGGTTCGCCTTCTCGTCGTCCGCGGCGGGAATCTCGCGAAGGAAAATGGAATCGCTCGTCGCGATGTCGCGCAGGGGCATGCCGACGGCGAGCTTGGCGCCGAGGTCGCGGTAGAAGGGGTCCTCGGACGCGAGCTGCGCGGGCGTCACCGCGGACAGAACGCTGCCGTCGCGGTGCAGGATGTTGCGCATGTCGATGGGGTCGTCCTCCTTCTGCATGGGCAGGTCGCTCTCGCGGCGCTCGAAGGACTTGAAGTCGCGCCCAACCTCGTCGAACTTGTCGACGCCGATGGCGTCCGCGCACGCCTTCATGCCGAGGTCGCGCAGGCGCGTGCAGGGCTCCATCTCGAGGTGCGACGCCTCCGTGAGCGAGACGCGGATGGTGTCGCCGAGGCCGTCCAGCAGCAGCGCGCCGATGCCGATGGAGGACTTCATGCGGCCGTCCTCGCCCTCGCCAGCCTCCGTCACGCCCAGGTGCAGGGGGTAGTCCCAGCCGAGCTTGTACATCTCGTGCGCGAGCAGGCGGTACGCCTGCACCATCACCAGGGGGTTGGACGCCTTCATGGAGAAGACAAAGTTGTGGTAGTCGTGCTTGCGGCAGATGCGCGCGAACTCGAACGCGGACTCGACCATGCCCGCGGGCGTGTCGCCGAAGCGAGACAGCGTGCGCGCGCTGAGCGAGCCGTGGTTGGTGCCGATGCGCATCGCGACGCCGCGCTCCTTGCACTTGAGCACGAGCGGCGTGAAGATCTTCTCAATCTCCAAAATCTCAGCCTCGTACTCTTCGTCAGTCTCGTACAGGATGTCCTCGAACTTCTTGCGCCCGTCCGCGAAGTTGCCGGGGTTGACGCGGATCTTGTCGAAGCACTCGGCGACGGTCATAGCCACCTTGGGCGCAAAGTGGATGTCCGCGATGAGCGGCGTCGTGTACCCCCGCTCGAGGAGCGTCTTCTTGATCTCGACGCAAGCCTTCGCCTCCTGCATGCCCTGCACGGTGATGCGGACCATCTCGGCGCCGGCGTCGGCGCACTTGATCACCTGTCGCGTCGGAGTGGAAGGAGGCGAGGCGCGCGCGGCGCGATCGGTCAGAAAAAGTCGGTGGGCGAAAGAGGTTCACACGGGCGAAAAAAAGACACGCGCGCGGGGAGATAACGAGAGGGAGACGCACCTCCGCGACGGTGGCCTCGACGTCGCGCGTGTCCGAGGTGGTCATGGTCTGGCGCACGATGGGATGCTCGGAGCCGAGCTTGACGTCGCCGACGGTGACGGTCCTGCGAAGAAAGAGGGGGCGGGATGTCAGTCGAGGACGTCGGGCGCTCCCATACGCGCGTGATGATGATGATGGATGTAGCGCGCGTTTGTTGCGTCTCCTCTGGATTTCGCATATGTCGCGTGGACGATCGCGCGTTTCGCGCGCTCCCGCGATCGCGCGCCGCCGCTCGCGTCTCCTTCGCGCGTACCTGGTGGGGCGGCGGATGGCCTTGTAGTTGGACTCGCAGTAGAGTCCCTCGGGGAGGAGCGCCTTGGGGTCGACCGCCGCGGCGACGTCCTCGATCTTGTTTTCCGTGGACGCCGCGCGCACGGCGCATCTCGCCTTGGTGGCGCGCTTCGCCTTGGCCTTCCACTGCGCGGAAGGCGCGCGGAGCTGCGTGGAGAGGGCGGAACCGAGAGCCGCCATGGTGTTCGGTGGTGGTGCCACGCGCGGGGGGCTCGAGAGGCCGGACGCGTCGCCGGGTGGCGTGTGGAGTGCGCGACGAGACGCCGGGCGCGATGGTTATCCTGGAGAGCACGTGAGCCTCAAAGCAGCCAGAGTGGATTTCGTCCGCGACCAACAGCGCATATGAGCATTCAGTCTGCGATTATCGGTCCGACACGCACAAAGATCTCTCCGAGCGCAGCCCGAACGCGGGTCTCTGATTCGTCGTCGCGGAATTATCCGATCCGATGTATGGCAAGCAGTCTTCGAATTCGGGACTTTTTTTCCGCATTTTAACTCGAGCGTTCACGAGTAAAGAACGCTCGTCGCGGACGCCGCCGGCGCGGCCGAACAGCGGGCCACGCCTCTCGTCGCGAGTTTTCGGCTTTTTCCATCATGACGATTGCCGCGGTCCGCGTCGTTCTTCCGCCTTCACTCCGAGCAGCGCCCCTTTCGCGCCACTCCACACTTACGAAACATGGCTGTCATGATCGGTGCCCCCGTGCGCCTCGTCGTTCGCGCGGCGACGCACGTCAACCCCAAGGCCACCAAGGGCCACACCAAAACCAGGCCCAAGAAGGTGCGTCTCCTCCGGATAGACCCCCAAAACCCTGAAACCTGAAAACGGGGGCGGACGCGCCCAGGAGGAGGCGGCGCGAGGGGACTTCCGAAACGCGGGGGTTCGATAGGGACCCCGCACCGACGGCCGACGTGCGCGATGCGTCGGCGGGAACGCGTTCTTCCCGTCCGAACCGCCGACCGCTGACCGACGCTTCTCCTCCCTCCTTCTCATCATCTCGTGCCTCGCGTCTCGCTCCACACGCGCGTGCCAAATTCCAAAAACTTCACTCCGCCCGCGCCAACAGCACCGCCCTTCGGACCGCAACCGCAAGAAGGTCGAGTACCCGGAGATCAAGGCCGAGGAGGTTCCCCCCCTCATGACCGTCGTCTCCGAGAAGTAAACGCGCCTCCGACGCGACGCATTCACGGTGTGGAGCTTTTCGGGCGGGGATTGACGGGCGCGGCGTCGATCCGTCGCCAAGCGGGAGCCATCTGCCGCGCATCTTTCGCGCGCCGGGCGTTTCATATTGACACGCCCGGCGCTTAGAGCTACTCTAGACGCATTCTTTCACCGGGCGAGGCTCGTTGTAACGCGGCTCGGTAAACGGTCACGCGCATCGCAGACGTCCGTCGACGCTCGTCTCGTCCTCCGTCGCGCCCTTCCCGAAGTCTTCCTTTTTTCATCCCGTTCTCGTGCGATGCGCTGAAAACTCCTTTTCAGAGACCGAAAATGCACGATCGTCCAGAAAACGACCACGACGTCCCCTCTTCCCGCACACGCGCCCTGCGCGTCTCACGCGGCACGATGCGTCGGGCGACGCTCGCGGCGTTCCGGGAGGCCATCTCGGCGGCGGCCGCGGCGACCTCGCGTTGGGGCGGCGCGTCCGCGGGCGCACGCGCGAGTTGGGCGCGGTGGGCACCGCCCCGACCAAAGGTCGCGCAAAACCACCAATGGCGGTCGCTGGGCTCGAGCGCGCCGTCGCGCGCCGCGCAGCCCCGCGGCGGGCGCGGCGGCGGCAAGCCCGGCGGCGCGCGCGGCGTGGGCGCCGCGGATGGCGCACGCGCGGGCACGGGCAAGAAGCCGTTCAAGAAGGGCACGGCGTTAAAGGGTTTGCCCGATCGGTTCGCGGGGTTGCTCGAGGATGAGGGCGACGACGTCTGCGCGGCGGAGAAGACGACTCTTTCGGCTTCGTCGGAGCGTACGAAGAAGCTCTTCTCGAAGAGCGACGGACGGTCGGTTTCCCCTATGCGAGCCTCCGAGGCTCCGAGCCCGCCTTTGATCGAGCTCGCGTCTGACGTGACCGTCGCCGAGCTCGCCAAGAGGCTCTCGACGAACCCGGAGCGCGTGGAGAAGATCCTAAACGAGCTGGGCGAGTCCGTCGCGTCGAACGAGGACGCCGTGGGGTCCGCGGACCTCGTCGAGCTCGTGGCGGTCGAGCTCGGCGCGGAGAACGTTACGGTGGTGGACGCGCGGTCTCAGACCGCGCACAGAAAGGCGTCGAGACGAACGGACGCCTCCGAGCGCGCGGTCAATGAGGCGAACGGCGACGGAAAACACGCCGTCGTCGCCGATCCCCCGCGGCGCGCGGTGGTGGCGGTGATGGGCCACGTGGACCACGGCAAGACCACTCTGCTGGACGCGCTGCGATCCACCTCGGTCGCCGCGGGCGAGGCTGGCGGGATCACGCAGCACATCGGCGCGTTCGTCGTGCCTCTGCGTTCGGGAGGCGCTCTCACGTTCCTGGACACGCCGGGCCACGCCGCGTTTGGCGCCATGCGCAAACGCGGCGCCTCCGTCACCGACGTCGCCGTGCTGGTGTGCGCGGCGGACGACGGCGTGATGCCGCAGACGCGCGAGGCTGCCGCGCACATCATCGCCGCGGAGTGCCGGTACGTCGTCGCGCTCACCAAGTGCGACGTGCCCGGCGCGGACCCCGAGCGCGTGCGCGGCGAGCTCGTCGCCGCCGGGATCCCGCTCGAGACGGCGGGCGGGGACGTGCAGAGCGTCGAGGTGTCGGCGGTGACCGGTTTCGGCATGGAGGACCTGGAGATGGCGCTGTTTCTAGAGGCGGAGGCGCTTGGACTGACCGCGCCCGACTCAAGAGCCACGGACGCCGCGGGCACGGTGCTGGAGGCGCGCCTGGACAAAGGCCAGGGCGCGGTGGTGAGCGGGCTGCTTCGCCGCGGCGCGCTCGCCGTCGGTGACGACGTCGTGGCGGGGAAAACGTTCGGACGCGTGCGGCGTCTGCGCGGCGCGGACGGGCGCGAGCTCGACGTCGTGGGCCCCTCGGAGCCCTTCGAGCTGACTGGTTTGCGCGCGGTGCCCGCGGCGGGGGACCCCATCCAGCGCGTGGTCTCGGAGGAACGTGCGCGCCGCGTCGCCGCCGCGCGCGAGGCGCGCGCGGCGGCGGCGGCGGCCGCCGCCGCCGACGCCACGCCCCGCGTGTTTGACCTCGAGCACACGCACGCGCCCTCCGGCGAGCGCGGCAAGGCTGCCGCGAAGAAGGCCGCCGCGAAGTCCAAGCTGCGCGCGTCGGGCGTGGGCGCGCGCGAGGGTTTGGAGAGCGGCCTGTTGGAGGATGAGATGCGCAGCGGCGCGTTGGGCGCCGACGGGAGCGGCAACGACCGCGGCGCGACGAACGCCACCCTGTGCTGCGTGGTGAAGGCTGACGTTCAGGGCACGGCGGAGGCTGTGCGCGACGCGCTGCTTTCTCTGTCCACGGATCGCGTCGGCGTGAAGGTTGTGTACCAGGGCACGGGCGCGGTGACCGAGTCGGACGTTTCCTTGGCGAACGCGGTGGGCGGCGTCGTGCTCGCGTTCAACGTCAAGCACGGCGCCGAGACGGAGAAGCTCGCGAAGGCGGAGAACGTGCTCGTCGTGCGCCGCACGGTGATTTACCACCTGCTCGACGCGGTGGGCGAGATGCTCGGCGGGATGGCGCCGGAGACGCTTACAGAGGAGGTGTACGGCGAGGCGGAGGTCAGGCAGGTGTTCGACCTTTCATCCCGAAGAGGCAACAAGGCGAACCTCGTTGCGGGCTGCGTCGTGACAAAAGGCTCGCTGGACGGCGACGAGAAGTTCCGCGTGGTACGCGGCGGAGCAGCGGCGCACGACGGTTTACTAGACGCGTCGTCCATCCGCAGGCACCGCCTAGAGGTGCGCGTGGTGGGTAAGGGCACGGACTGCGGGGTGAACCTGTCTGGGTTTACAGACATCAGACCCGG
>Ga0209652_1001643_pt1 | contig 18107 bp, 9 predicted proteins | sample SaaInl74LU_5_DNA_FD_184641 | JGI IMG/M metagenome (GOLD analysis project Ga0209652, IMG submission 184641) | Marine microbial communities from expanding oxygen minimum zones in the Saanich Inlet - ESP_74LU_5_DNA (SPAdes) (version 2) | ecosystem: Environmental > Aquatic > Marine > Intertidal zone ...
GACGGTGGCTTTCGCTGACACTGGTTCTTATCCAAACTCTCGATTCATGTTGCGTTAGTGTTGATGACACAAAGATGATGACAAAACAACGCGATATATCTAGCTTGACAAAGTACGATCCAATGAAGAGTGAGGTAGACTATGGAAAAACTCTTCTCTCTTCAAGTTCTAGAATGCACGGATTAGAGTCAGCATCGTGTAGAGGAGATTTTGTTCCGTCGTCTCATCAAAATCTATTCAGATTTACTTTACACGAGTTGGGAACAAGTTGCCTCTCCTCAACACTAAACACACAAACAATTCCGCCTCTAACTACAATCTTCATCACGAGCATGTCCTCGTTGTTGGAACATTCTCTCCGCTTGGTTTGGTGCAGAGTCAATGATAGAATGGAAGAATCCATCGCTCGGCCAGCATCATACTATGTTACATTAGACGGACACGGACAAAAAGACAAACACGAAGTAATGATCTCACCATATTTATGTGACGATTGTACTAGAAACAAACTTGTGACCGCAGTTGGTGGACAGACATGTGCATTGCTGACAGATTTGTTTGCATCGCCGTCATCTTCGGAAGGGCCAAATATAAGAGCAGCCGTTTGCCATGGCTACTTTGACGATGCCATCCTAGAAGAGTTGGCAAGTCTAGCCGATTGGGCTTCACATCGTGAACAGAATGTACCTCTACAAGACAGAAATGACTTGAAAGATGCTGCTTGTGCATTGGTATCAGTTTTTGATCTTATATCTTCTAATTTGTCTCAGGGACAGCCAAGAATGACAGAGTACAAGCCACTCTTCAGCTACAATTCCATGGCAACGCGAGACTTGAATGGCATCATTGGCAACCTTGCATCTCTCAGCTTGCTCATGAAAAATAATGATGAAGTCTCAGGCTGTATTGACAAGATGGGGCAACAACATAAAAGTACTTTTGCAGGTATATCATCCATGGAGGTTGATCTGGGAGAGGTCCATTCCTTGGCATACGACTTGTTTCCCAGCTTGAATGCGAACAATACAACGAGCAAATGGGGAACTGAAGACTTCTATGCTGACCACAACATGAATATAATCATGGCAGATTGCAACGCAGCTCAAACGCTTCTTGCAGATTTGTCAAATGCCTCTAAACATTACCTGGAGATTTTCGAAGCTGGAGTTGGAGGTCTAAGAACATCAGAACCAACATCAACCAAAGATCGACGAGCAAAGAAATCACTGGTGCGACTCTGTGGAGTTTCAAGTTTGGTGCTTGACTTTTATTGTATGGCCGTATACATTGCACTGTTTGCCATTGATCACCATAACAACAGCAGTAGATTGAAATTGGACTGCAATTTAGATAGAGCTGATGTAATCAAGGCAGTGGAACGATCTAGGATGACTTTATCGACCTTTGATTCTTATCTTTCTACCAATCTGGAGAGATCAATCAAATCATTGACTCAATATTTACAAGGAAAATCTGTGAAGAAGGTACTTCTACACAATCAGCAACAATGACGCATACATATTTGCCAACAATTTAACGTACATACATACATTTTTTGAACAAATAACATTCTATTTAATGTAATTGGCTTTTGCCCAACACGGGCTATTTATGTAAATTCTTTCCACACATACAATGTAAATTAGCGCACCAAAGCATGTACCGCATCAATTACTCTTGTCAGGGCTCCAAACCCAGGCTTAGCAATTTTTCGGAGTCTGCGATTCATAGAGTCAATATCAAACTGGTTACTCGAAGATTGCAGATGCAGGTCAAGAGGTGCAAAAGGGTAACAGTCAGCGATAGACAACGTCACACGAAGTCTGTCGCGCTTCTTAGACGAGTTCTTGAAAAAGGCAGTGAATTCATACTCATGCTTGAGTGTATCACTTGGCTGAAGGAAGGAATCTCTGCACCTGTTGAGAATAGTGTCGATCTCCTTTGCGGCCTCTTCAATCCTAGCCGCCCTCAACTCAGCAAAATGGATCACAGAAGGAATCTCAGATGAAGATAGCAGTCTCATGTTCTTCAAGTCTTCACAAAGCAAAGACATTTTGTTCGATAAAAACCCAATCACCGCAGGATGAAACCTCTTCTTTCTTGATTCTGAAAGGAAAGATTGCGCAGATCTAGGCACTTCATTTATGCTGGCATCAAGAGTTACAACCATTGTATCAGTGATCGAAAATGACAACGTGAGGTATGGAGACGATGCACCTCGGAATACAAGGCTGAGTGAGGAATCACTTGAGCCAGTGAGAACCCAATTGTGCAGCTTTTCAATAGAGAAAAATTTAAAGTAGGACGAATCAGCAGTTTGTCGATTGTCTTGCTCCTTGCAATGAAGTTCGTGTGCGCTTTCAACTGACTTGGACAGCTGCGAAATTTTCTGCTGTGACGATTGAAGTTTCTTGAGTTGCCTTTCAGCTTCCTCGAGTTCAGCCTCGAGCTCTGAAACTTCATCATGAAAAGTCGCAACTTCAGCCTTTGTTCGCAAGAGATTTTTCTTCGTTTCTCTTCTTGCGGATCTGATCAACATGGGTAGTGCTACTTGCTCTCGATTCTTATCGATCATCGCCGCTTTGTCAGAGATTGCAGCCAGCTCATTTTCCAACACTGGAAGGATCGCATTCGATAGTTCTTGGTTATAAACCTCCGCCACCTGAGTCAACCAATTATTCCACTCGTCATCAATGGTGGCGTTGACTCCTTTTGCCAGTTCATTCATCATCTTCTTCATGCCACTTGCATCTCCAGCTGAGCGAAGTCTTTCCTGGACGAGCCTCAATAGGTCTTCATTGTTTTCAGCGATTGCATTGTACTCAGCATCCACGTCAAATTCGTTTGCCTCAATTTGTTCAACAACTGAGGAGAGAATCTTCTCTGATTCTTCATTTACCAATGAAAGAGAACATGCTTCCAATGCAATATTGAGTGCGTTGACAATGACGTCTGCTCCAGGATGAGTGAGCTGACCAAGGGCAACACCTCCCTTTGCAATGATTTCGTTGAGTGTGAGATCAACTGGTTCGGGTGGAGTAGATTCCACAATTCTTTCTAGGCCTTGACGCACCTCTTGATTGTTTTGAAGCTCATGACTAGTCATACCTCTCATCCCCAACTCAGAAACGGTGTCATCTTCACCAGCCACGTGTTTGCTTGAGAACTCGATCGAGTCGCTGTGATGATGTTGCGGGGAACATGCCTCGTTCAGCAAATCGTCTAGATCAGGATTCAATTGAATAGTTTGAGATGGCTCGGTTGACTCGCTTGCCATATGTTGTTCACCAGCTCTCAGTACAGAACCCATTGACTTTTCAATGTCAATGGTCTGAGTTGCATCCGGAAGAGATGGAAGGGTAACATCCTCCATAGTTTCCTCACCACCTGCCTTGCCTACAAGCGAAGTGATAGTGTTTTCTATATTGATTGTCTCCGTCGCTTCCAATGGCATAGCAGCCCTTCCATTCTGATGCACATCGGTTAGAGAAGCCAAGTTTCCTTCTAACGCGATCGTTTGTGTTGGCTCCACCATTGACATATCATCTTTACTGCTGTCTCGGCTCAGCTCGACACTAACGGATGGCAAGGAGAATACGCTCTCTTCGTCTCTATTTTCAAGGAGCACATCAAGCTTTGACTCAAGCTCTGTAGTCTTCTCATAAGATTGGTCCATGGGGTCCATGCTTGCAGAGTTGCTCCCTTGTGCAGCAAGCAAATCCGCCATGCCACCCTCCAACTCAGTCGTCTGCTCATCCATTTCATCTGGTACTGCCCAACGCTCTTTAACCGACTTTGGATGCATAGGTGTCATACTGACAGATGGACTTTCCACATTGTATTCTGCCGCCTCTGGAGATCCAAATGCAACACTCTTCTTACCAGCCTTCTTGCCAGATGAATTCAAAATGCTCTTGGGGGTATTGATGGCGCTTGCCCTGGGAGTAGTTGTTTGGGCATATTCCTCATCATCTGATGCTAGTTCAGTGAGGAGTCCAGCCAAATCTGCTGTTTCTGCAGTCTCACGACGCTTCTTTTTCTTCTTTGCAGACTGCCTCGACGTAAACTCAATCTCACCACTTTCTTCCTGGAGCAAATCATTGAACTCATTGAACACTGCAGTTTGGGTACCTTCACCATCAGAGTAGGATAACGTGTCACCAGCTGCCGCGTTTGAGGGAGGATCATCCCCTAGAGATAGAAATGGATACTCCGAAGAAAGGTCCTCACTAGGCTCAGAGATTTCGGGCGCTTGCTTCTTCTCTACGCTTGTGGTGGACTCATTGAAGAGACTTCTTGCTGGAGAGGGAGAATTATTCTTTCTAGCGCCCCTTGTGTTACGTGCAGGAGAATCAGCGGCGGGAGATTTTCTAGCTGCACCACGTGTATTGCGAGCAGGAGAATCAACTGTAGGAATAGGTGATAGAGGGGATTTCCTTGCACTACGCGTATTACGAGCGGGAGAGTCAGCGGCAGGAGACTTCTTGGCACTGCGAGTGTTTCGTGCCGGCGAATCAATTGCATCTGATCGAGTAGCTGGCTCGGGAGAAGCGGGAGTTTCGTTCATAACACCGGGTGGGTCCATTGAGAAGCGCATCTTGGGACGGAGTTGATTACCAGCTGCAATTACTGGAAGTGACATTCTCTTTTGCTTATTTTCCTTCTTGAGACTGGCAGTAAGCTTGTGAATTGTCGACATATCGCCTCCCATGCGCTTGAGAATGACAGGTGAAGCTCTAGCCTTCTTTCCAGACACAAAGGAGGGTGATGGGCACAAGCTACTGGGAGAAGCCTTGGCAATGTTGTTGTTGTTGTTAGCAACGGCGGGAGCGGGACTATCGCCAAGAATGCCATTGAGTTGATTTCCAGACGCAGTAGACTCCACGAATGATGACTGACGTTCATCCTCTTCAATAAAACTCTCACTCTCCGCGAGCAACTCGTCCAAATTACCAACCGACTTTGTCTCATCTTCTGACGCCTTGCTCATAACACTCACATCGGTCTTGCGTGGAGTACGTGATTTCTGGTGTGAGGTGAATTCAATTTCGTCGTCATCATCATCGCCATCTTCGTCTTCTTCCTGGATGGACGACTTGGCAACATTTTGCTTCTCATTCAAATCTGTAAGAAGCCCACCAAGATTCTGAGTTGCATTCTGAGTCAAATCACCAACACTAAAATTTAGAGTAAGATCTTCCAACTCCAACGTGGCCGATGGCTCACCCGAATTCTTCTCCACGTCCGAGAGAAGTCCACCCAATGTCTCCTGCAATTCCATAGTCTGCGTCGCCTCTGCTGCCGCCGCTGCTGCCTCTTCTTGTTCCTTCCTCTTCTTCCTTTTCGCAGCTTCAGCTTCCGCAAACAAACTTTTCGCACGCTCATCCAACACATTCCGAAACTTGGTTGCCTGAATGAAACTACTCGCAGTATACTCATGCGTATCACTCAATGTTGTTACATTAAGTGCATCCATTTCACTGGATGCAGTGCTCGATGCAGCGGAGCTTTTGCTCTCCATGCTCATCATACTTTCATTGACATCATCGTAGCCACTACCGGCGCCGGAGGATGTTGCGTACAGTACACTGTTGATTTCGGCGGTATTGCCACCCATGTTGAACGTGTCATTCAGAGCGTTGTTATTGCTGTTGTTGTTGTTGGCGGTGGATGATGAATCATCGGTTCTTCTGCTCCGTTTCATTTCTTGACTGATACGTCCACTGCCTTCAGTACTGTGGTGATTGTGCTGCCTCTCTTTCAAGCCCAGCGTTTTACGTTTTTTCGTGGAGTAAGGAGTGCGCGATAAGCCTTCGAAATGATAGGCGAGGACGACATCAGGGTTGTCTTCTCCGCTGCTCTTCCTGTTGCTAGACTTTTTGCCAGGTGTCACTGCACTGTTGCTATTGATATTAGTGTTGTTGTTATTGGAGTAATTTTTGTTCGGAATCGCCGACGCCGGGAGTGATTCTCGTCGTTTGGAGGAGGCAACGTCCTTCGCATCGAAGCGGACGGAAGGAGAGGCCCTGTTGATGGGACCATTTTCGCCGGTGGGAGCGACGGCGATTGACTTCCGCCGATTGTTGGTGCTGGAGGTTGGCATGGTGAGCTCTTACTTATTTTTGTGTTCTGCTCACTTCAGCTTTGGAGCCTGCTTGGAGCCATCGTGAAATGATGGAATGTTTTTTTTGGAAAACGCGGCCATCACTTCTACGTAGGAATCATACAAGCAACCTCGCTGAATTCCGTTACCCGGTCAGTGAATAAGAAGTGGGGATAATGGTAGGGAATCTAATGGGATTAGGGGACGAAAAGTTTAAGTACACCCCATCCCATCTGAAATCTGAATCTATTGTACTCGCTCTCTAGAGCAACAACTTGCTGTCTTCATTATGTAACAATGTGGAAAGGTAAGCTCAAACATCAATGTTCCATATAACTAATCTCACATTCGAATACAATCCATCCCAGACTCTCACAAGCTCGAAGTCGAAGCTTCATCTTACCTCACTTAAAATCGCCCCTCACAATGACTATTTTCTTCATACTTGCACAGTAGTGCTTAAGTAAAGATTTTGAGTCGTCTGACATAAGCTCTCTCACATAGGCAGAAGTTGATGCGGCTGTAAACCTCTGACAGAGTATTTTCTTGGAAAAGAAGGAGAAGAATATATACATTGTACGCTGTGTCATGTTTTTTCGAATGTCATGTCAACAAAGCTATGAAGCGAAGCATTGCGTGATTCGTCTAGCTCATATCCATCAACTTTTACCCTGTACAACAAGCAAAACTACCTTATGATAGCGTCCAGCACCTGTCTCATTTTACTTGAGTTCTTGGCTACAGTATAATCTTCCTTAGCCCTACAATAGAAAACAAGTCGCAAGGTAATCATCCACATCACGATTATCAACGTGTGCAAGAACGGGATGTTCGTTCACGAGCTACAAATTTGAAGCAAAGATGTTTTGTAAGATGAGATGAACATATATGATAGTCTTGCTCACAACATGGCTCAATAATCTCAAGCTCAAGACCAAGCAGCAGATACCATGGTCTATCTTTGATGATGAGACCATGGTCTATCTTTGACGATGAGAAAGCTTTGCCATGTCTACTCAGATTTCTCATTGCTATTGGGTTGAGTTCATTACTACCACACACAGTTCTCCACCCACCAAAGAACTTACTTACAGCAGATCTATTTTCATCATGCGTGCATCAAGGATTTGACTTGGAGAAGTGAGAAGCAGGAGATAGGAGACGTGCATTACCAATTTAAGACACATTTAGTTTAGGAAAGATATGGGAATGTTCATACCCTGCATAAAACGTGGGGTATCAGGGGACAAACGCAAGCAAGTTGAGGAAATCTTTGAAGTTCCCGAAGCGGTGAAGACAGACCACAGAAAAATTCACTGACGTGCTCCCCAACTCGACTCCTTGCCCTCAACACTGCAACTACAATTTGCCTACTAACACTACCAAGATGAAGTTCACTGCTGCTGCCACCGTTGCCTTCGCGGCCTCCGCCAATGCCTTTGCCCCTGCCACCACCGGCAACGTAAGTTATTAATTCGTTCAGTGTAGAGGAGAGGATATTATTATCATCGGTGCCTAAGAGAGGCATCGACGGAAAAATGGGAACGGAATGGAATGCACAAGTGCATAAGATCCAAATCTCTTGATGAAAGCAATACATCAGCCCAAATTAAATACAACAACTAACAATTTTTCTTTCATGTATTCCATTTACTGCAGCGCGCCACTCAACTCAATGCCATGAAGGATGACTTCGCCAAGGTTGGAGCCGCCGCTCTTGCCGGAGCTGCCATCTTCGGTGCCACCATGCCCGCCCAGGCTATCACCAAATCCGAGCTTAACCAGCTTTCCTACCTTCAGGTTAAGGGAACTGGTCTTGCCAACCGTTGCTCTGAGGTTATTGGAGAGGACACCATCACCCCCAAGGGAGGATCTCGTCTTGTCGATTTGTGTATCGAGCCTAAGGCTTGGGCCGTTGAGGAGGAAATTGGAAAGGCCGGAAAGACTGAGAAGAAGTTCGTTAACTCTAAGGTTATGACTCGTCAGACCTACACTCTTGAGGGAATTGAGGGAAGCATCAAGACTGATGGAGGAGTTATCACCTTCGTTGAGGAGGAGGGTATTGATTACGCCGCCACCACTGTCCAACTTCCCGGAGGAGAGCGTGTTCCTTTCCTTTTCACCGTTAAGGAACTTGTTGCCAAGGGTAACGGAGGAGCCTTCAAGCCTGGTTTCCAAATGGGAGGTGACTTCTCTGTTCCTTCTTACCGTACTGGTCTTTTCCTTGACCCCAAGGGACGTGGTGGAACCACCGGATACGATATGGCTGTCGCTCTTCCCGGTCTTCAATCTGGAGAGGAGGGAGATGCTGAGCTCTTCAAGGAGAACAACAAGACCTTCGATGTTGGCCAGGGAAGAATCGAAATGGAAGTAAACAAGGTTAATGCCGAAGAGAGTGAAATTGGAGGTGTCTTCGTTGCCTCCCAACCAGGAGATACCGATATGGGATCCAAGGTCCCCAAGAAGATCCTCACCAAGGGAATCTTCTACGCCAAGATCCAATAAATATATCGTTTATACTGAAGAAGAAAAAACCAATTTCACAGCTGATCAACCAATCAGTACGCTCAATGTGGGTAAGGCAACCCAAACCTGAAAATGCCTGCCCATGCTCTCTTAAGCAACCTAGTTTCATTTTAGAGTCGCCATTAGTGGCAGTCGAAACGAATTGTTAAGGCTATGAGGAATAGCGAAGCGATCTGTAAGCACTTTGTCCCCCTCAAATATATAGTTTGTAATCGTAATCATACTATAGCGCTTGTATTACCAAGGCAACTTTACATTACACTCTTCTGTATTCTGTAAGCTATTTCGTAGGTCGTGATTTCCGAGTTTGTATGTACTGTTCCATTGCATTTGAGATGCAGAATATACTTACGCACGTCGAAGGGAAGGGCAGCAACAAGCTGCACTAATCCATCAGATTTGTATTAGAGCAACTCTCCTGCTCGCAAGTTTTGTTATGAGCCTGAGAACAACTGCGTATGAAGGTTGTTTAAGAGCCGTTATGAAGTACTTCATCCATAGGAATCAAGCATAGCAACCTACTACTTGTCACGACGGCGCATAATAGACTACAAATAGATGATATCGATACATATCAGGTGTTAAATCCTTTTTAAGTTTACACTGATGCTGTTATCTCTCTTAGCTAAGTAGACACACTGAAGAATAGCCGTAGGCCCAGCCCAAGACATGCTTCATCCCGACAAAATACTAAACAACGCCGACATGCTGCATGCATAGACTGTGTATTGGTTGTTTGCTGGTTGATTTTTGATTGGATAAAATGAATTATTCTCTCTTATTGACCCATGACAAATTTATGGCTTGACAAGAGTTCCGTATCCAATGGCGAATCCAACAGCAAGGGAAACAACACAGGCAACAAGTCCGGCACCGTATCCAATCACAACACCCTCATCGATATCAGCGGCCTGGGCAGCGAAAGGAGCCATGGCAGTGGCGAAGGCAGCAACGGCGGCGGCGTTGTTGTCCTTGAGGGGGGAGGCCTCGCTCTCCTTGGGGAGGGCAGCCAAAGGCTTGGCAGCGGGGCGGGCAGTCTGTGAGACAGGGGCGAAGGCGGAAGCGCATGCAACGATGGCAGCGAGGACGAGGATTTGGCAGTTCTTCATTTTGAAATTGTGTATATCTATTGAGGAAAGAGAGGTCCAAAGGGAATAGGTTAGAGGTTCGTCCGATAATGAGCTAAGGTAATGTGTTCTTCAATAATCTGTGTGCAGGGGCACATCTCGCAACGTAATAAATTTGTGCACGTCATATGCATCCAACTCATGCATGGACGTTCACTAGACGCCGCCGCTGCCCCATCCTCATTTCAATATTCTTCTTCGAACTCACATTAAAGATGACTTTGTTAGTGTGTTGAAAAGTAGAGGAAGGGCGTAGCAAAAAGCCGTCGCGTGGGGATCGGTCGGTGGCTTGAAGGAGTTCAACCAAGGCGAATCTGACGTACTTCTTGTCTTTACGTCGTACGAATGAAGAAGAGGGGAGGAGAGATGAGAGAGGGAGAGGGCGCCGCAGATCCAAGAGCCAAAAGACATGGCATGCCAATGACCAAAATGCAGCAGGGCCGATCTTCATGCTAGATACAAACCGCCTCGACACTGCTGACAATTAAACCCCTGATCTCGAGAGAGCAAGGACACTGAAATTAACATGAGCTCGTCAAAGAAATCCTCAGCGGACGATCCATCGTCATCCTGGGACACTAACAGCAATGAAATGGATGAAAAACATTTCCTGCGCATGTATTCCAAAGCACTTGCCGAAGCACTTCGCACAAAAGAGGAAGAGGAGGCTGCCGAACGTGAAGAGCTCAAGAAGCAGAAGAACAGTCGCAATATTAAATCAAGTAGTACTGCTGCTGATGACTTGAAAATACAATCTGCATATAGAGAATTGTGTCATGATGACCCGATAGTTACGGGAGGAGATCGGGTATGCCGACAGTTGGCAGAGGTGTTGGTTCCAAAGTACAAAACTACAGCCACTAGATCAACCAAGAGCGACAATAACAACCTTGCCAAATTGGCATTGTCATCACCTCTTGTCGAGGGAGTGCTACAAGCAGTTGCACGTGCTGGATCAAAGGCTACATCTTCCACAAAACCAGCAAATAAGAAAACTGAAGATACTGCTCAGAACAATGAGGATAGTAAATCACCACCAAACGATGAATCAATGATTGGATCAAGCAGCATCACATCCTCCGAGGGATATGCCCAACTTGCATTTGCAATATTTCTAGAAGGACCATATCGATGCATTCAACAAGATAATTTAGATGTAATTTCTCAATTTTTGGGATCGTTTCAACCTCCAGAAAAGACAAATTCAGCTACTGCCCATGAGGGACTTAGTGCTGAAGAGAAATCACGGTTAGTGGAAGAAGCAACTGCAAAGATTGTCGATGGTATAGAAAAGATGTCAATGGAGGAAGACAAGGCAAAAGCAGCTAAGGACGATAGAGATGATGATGCAAGTAGTTCGAGCAGTGAATTCTTTCTCCACAACAAAAACAATAAGCAAGCAAAAGAAGATGACAATGATTCCATGGAAGAAATATGGGCAGAAGATTCGGATCCTGATGACTTCGAGTATGAATCTTCTTACAATCCTTACAATATTGCAGGTAACATTGATGGCGATGGTTACGACGACGACATGGATGGTGATTACTTTAATCCGACACAACTCTCAAATCCAGATCCAACAAATCAAACTTGGGAAGGAACACGAAAGTCAATTTATCACCTATTATCCAGTTTTTCCTACGGCAACATGGCACTCAATCTATTATCAAGCCGTACATGGTCAGCTTTAAGTATGTCAGAAAGTTTGGGGGATTTAGCGTTCACATTGTTGCTCGCGAATACAAATGGTTCATCTGACACAAACTCCTTGTTGTGGCGAGACAAACAAGTCACGGAAGAGGATGTAGATGACATCACAACACTATGGGATCGACCCTTATTTGCCTTACGTGACCGAGCGATGGATAACAATCACGGCCATGATGCTCTTTCGACATATCTGCAACTTCTTTGCGCCTTCCTATCGCACTCGGAGGAAGATATAATGTCCATACTATCATCCCCATCAAAAGATATGAACAATACGAATGATCTACCACCACTGACGGCTGTTGGATTATCTTCATTTGCTACACTGTGCACATCCAAAGAAATGACGTGTTCCTCTTCCGCCAAGTTATGTGGCACTTCGATTGAGAGTGTTTGCCCTCGAGATGAAGTGAGTGATGCCATTTTCAATTCAATAGACACGCTTGGTCACATTATAGAATGTGTGCGTCCAAAAAAGTCAGTGTTTGGTGGTGGTAGCACTGGTAAGGCATCCGATGACAACTCAACTACAGAGTCTTGGGTTCGTACTGCCGTCTGCATCATTCCAATGTTAGAATACTTGATCAATATTCAAGCAAGGTTCGACTTTCAGACCGTCTTTGAGGGGGGAGGAAGTCGGAGAACAACTCTGTCTGATTCAGATGCAAAAGCTTTGCTCGACTCTGGTTTATTTCGAGAATTGTTATCATTGTACACGTGCACACAAGATGAGAGTGATGCATCAAACGTTGTAAGATTACAGCTTCTACGCACAATTTTTGCTCTGTCGGTACAAGCACCCGAGATACTTGGACGCTATGCCATCAGAGTGCCAGATCTTGTGAAGGAAGTTCATGCATCGATCTTCATGGACGAGAATCTTGTGGACGGCATTCTGTGGACTGCACTGGGTTCGTCCTTGTTAGAATCTAAGTTGGAGGCTCCCAAACCAAGGCTGAAGCTTCGAACGAATGCAAAGCTGAATTTGCCTCCCGTCGATACGTCTTCCTTGGCGGAGCGGTGCAACTCAGGGTTTGAGCAACTTTGTAAATCATGTAATTCAGCCTTGACCTCTTACAAATTCATTGTTGAGAAGGAAGATCAGAGCGAAGACGACGAGAACGAAGCAAGGCAACACAAAGAAACTCTTGGTAGCATCGTCAAGTTTTCCAATTATCTATCAAACTGTCCACATGGAATTAAGATTTGGCTTGACTCATTGAATAACAAAGAAGATGCTCCTCAAAAAGCCAATAAGGCTATCTCAGATCTCCGATCAACCTTGGCAAGACTGCCATCGTATGCCGGCGACGAAACTGGAGTTAAAGGTGCTGATCACAAGAAAGATGATGACAACGATAACTCAAGCACTGACGATCATAGTGAGATCAGACAAAAGGCGACAAGTTTGAGGCAGCGAAGAAAGGATTTTCGTCAGGTTGTGTCACTTGTTCGCTCTTCCGTGAAGGTCATTGCGTTGGCATTGGAGTCGCAAAAAGGTACTGGTCTCTCCCTCAAGACCCCCATGTCATCCTACAATGCATCATCAAAGACAGACTAGCTTGTAATAGTACTTCATTATTATAGAGAGTATTCCCTGCACGCCGATACGATAGCAGTAAATGATAATATTATGTGACATTCAATCAGTTTCATCCTAACTCACGGGCAGCTGATCTTCACCCAGCATTTTGAACAAGCTACTTTGAATTTCTTGCTGTCTTTTGGACATATCAGGCAGTGTCGCTCCACTAACATCATAGGGAACAACATCATTTTGTTGAGCGTTGTTTCTTGAGACATCCGTACTTGATCGGCTGAAACAAACTCCGGGTTCATCGTTCAATGATGGAGGAGCAGGAGCAAGCAGGCGTTGCTGCTGTTTCTTTCTCTCTTGCGCAGATTGCCTCGGATCCTCTGCAGACAACCATAATCTACCAGCTCCTGTTCCCTTCCGAAGTTTCAACGAAGTCGATAATCTCTTCAAATTCTCCGGAGAAAGCCAAGGCGGAGCAAGCAGACTCGTATCAGGTGGTACAATCAGCTCCAAACTGGCACTCACTTTCATACAACTCTGAAGAAATAGCATTGCGCCCTGCACCATATATCGAGGGCGAGGACTATTGTGATCACCATCCACAATGACAAGGTTCTTATCACCAGCATACTCTCTATGGATAACTTCTGCGTGCCGCTTCTTGATGAAATCATCATGCTCTCCAGCCACAATCATGGCCGGGATGAAACATTTCGGTGCATGACTCACCGGAGATATATGTTTGATGTTAAATCTCGCCTCCTGTTTCACCGAGCTCTTGAGCATGCGCATTACCATGGACACCACAATTTGTGGAACGTGCACTCCGTGCTCCTTGCCCCGTTCCACCAGCTCTTGTGCCAGTGTAGCCAGATCAATAAATGGAGAGTCAAGTATCATACACGAGATGGTATTATCTCTACTTCCATACATGAGTGCCGTAGCAGCACCCATGGAACGTCCCCATAATGCAATACTAGACACTGTTCCCGATGCACGTAGATGATTAATCACAGTTTGCAAGTCCTCTCTTTCATAATAACCAAGACTAACAAAGTCTCCTTCGGAACGACCTGAGCCACAAAAGTCAAATGCCACTACATTTAGACCCAGAGCTAGAAAGTGCCCCAGTTGAGGAATAACTTCAGTTCGAGAAGATGAGTTCCCATGAAGATAAATCACCACAGGTCGGCGTTCCAAAGGTCTACTTCTAGGTGATGTAGGTGCTGCTAATGCTGCTGCTGATTGCACATCAGGTCTACTAGTACTCGATGCCGATTTCGACTGGGGTGAAAAGATGGACGAACGACGAGGACCAGGTGATGATGATGATGCATCAACATCATCCTGGTATTTGGATGGAGTGGACGAAACAGCGGTATCTTCCGTCTCATTTGAATCAGGCATTGTTACATATAGTAACTGCCCCTTTTCTATGCTGCCCACACTGTCACTCAATGAACTATCTCTTTGTTGTGGTATGAATTGGATTTTACCTCGTGCAGGTGTATCAGTTAATTCCGACTCTTGCCGCTGCAACATCTCCTCCTCTTCTCCATCCTGATGTTGTTGTTCACCCCCCTCCTCATCATCATCATCTTGCACCCGTTGCCACATGCTACATTCAATCAACAATCCCCGTTCATTGACCACACCAAAGTCCTTTCGTTCAAATTGCTTCCCACAAAACTTAAACTTTTCCGCCCCCAGTGCCTCCAGTGGGTATTTGGATCGAGGTGGACGAATAATGGCATGGACTAATTCTTGATAGCCCTTTTTGGCCATTTGGACGTAAGTCATTTTACTCCTGGGTTTTTTACCCGTCTTGGATTTGGATGATGATGATGTTGTTGTTGTTGTAATGGCTGCATTTTTATTATTGGTGCTGTTGGAACTTTTATTGGAGAGTGAACTGTTTTGCCGGTGGTGTTTATTATTGCTGTTCTTTACGGCCCCTCCCATGGTAGCGGCGGCAGTAGGAGTCTTCTTCTGGAGGGGCGCAGGCGGCGTAGTCATTTCAACCTGTTCCATCGATTCAGATATGGCCAGTCTAGTTCGAGGTGAATTTTCAAATGCTGAAGACATGGATAGAGTGCGCCTATCGCCGGACGTAGGCGTCAGCATGTGCTGTGGTGTTGGTGTCGGCGGCGGGGGTGGGAGAGCAACTACTTCTATGCCTTCGAAAGCAAGCTTCTGGTCTACGGCGTTACCAGGAGAAGACATTTCTTATATGAATTATTTGTTACACAACTGACGGTTCACATTCGTTTATACGTGTGAATAATATTAATTATTCTTCTCCTGCAGTGAAGTGGAATCAAGACTTACTTGTCTGTGAAGAAGTGAGAATGCAATGATGATGATAATATGAAGGGCAGCCAGCTGCAAAATGCCATTGTTGCATGCCATTCTTGTGTAAAGTTGGTGGTGGATGTCGCATGGAAACAATTCAAATGGATTTCGAATACAAGAACGAGAAAGACGACATTAGCTGTACGTATTCTTCCTCTTTAAATCCGAAATCCGGCCTCCTCTGCCCCACAGGAACCCGTACCCATGCCCACCCGAAAGCACATCCAATCACTCATCACACCACCATGGGAATGGGAACCGACTAACAACTAACTTCCCCAACCAACAGCGATGCCATCCATCGACGGATAGCGACTAGAGCGACGTGTAGATAGTACGATACTCCAACAACGACATTATAAGTAAGATGCCGAAACGACAAAAGGAGAAACAATATCAATCAGCACGTGAACATCGGGCCAATCAATCCATCCGCTCAGGAACATCCGCCTCCTCCGCTGGTGCACGCCCGCTACCATTTGACTGTTGTGCACTCACCCTAACTCCCTTCACAACACCCGTCTGTTCTTCTGATGGGATCATATTTGATAATGCCGCCATTACTCCGTATTTAATGAAGCATAAAGTTGATCCTGTCACGGGTAGACCTATGAGCAGTCGAGACTTGCTGATATTGAACATGGACAAGGATGAATCTACCGGTAAATGGCAGTGTCCTGTATTAAATAAACCATTCACCGATCGAACCAAAATTGTGGCAATTCGTCAACGTCCTCCGGGCAATGAGGCAAATGTATTTTGCTATGAGGCCTATCATGAATTAAATGTCAAGGCCAAAAACTACTTGGATCTAGTGAGTGGATTGAAATTCACCAAGGATGATGTAATTATATTGCAGGATCCGAATGATGAGAGGCATTGCAAATTGAGAGATATTCAAAATTTTAGTCATATTCATACGCAGCGTGATGCAGCTGCAGCAGCTGCTGTCATCAATAATAACAATAATACTACTGGAGACTCGGGGAATGTACGGCATAGTGTCACTGCATCACGAATTATGGACAAGTTGTCCAGAGAGAAGCGAAAGAGAGAAAAGGCTGCAGAGGAGGCGTCAAAGAAATTGCTCAAATCGAATGATACTGATACGGCAGCAACTACCTCTTCTTCAAAGAAGCAGCAATTCATATACACAGATGAGCTCAGTACATCTATCAATCTAACTTCTGGTAAAGCTTCTGGAAGCTTCACATCCACATCCATGGACGTCGCCAGTGAAAACAGCGCACGTTTAGCCACCGAAGACGAAATAATCACATCGCAATGTGAACAAATGAAACGTCTCAAGAAGAAGGGCACAATCCGCATGTTTACAAATTTTGGAGCAATGGATATTGAAATTCATTGTGATATAGTGCCTCGGACAGCAATGAATTTTATGCTGTTAGCAGAGAAGGGGGAGTATACTGGGAGTAAGTTTCATAGATCAATTCCTAACTTTATGATTCAGGGTGGAAAGAAGGCTGGTAGCAAGGGGAAGGATGATCAAGGGAGCAGTTATTGGGACAAGCCCTTTAAAGATGAGTTTGATGATCGTTTAACTCATTCTGGACAGGGTGTACTCTCCATGGCAAATTCAGGTCCTGGAACGAATGGACGGCAATTCTTTATTACTTATAAATCATGCTCACATCTTGACCGCAAGCACTCTGTCTTTGGGAAAGTTATACGAGGATTAGATATCTTGAGACGAATGGAGCAGATACCAACGAATAAGGAAAGTGATAAGCCTCTGGAGACTGTCAACATTGAGAGCATTGAGATATTGGACGATCCTGTGAGTGAAGCCTTGGACTTGGAAAGACGAAGGATTGAAAAACGAAAGAAGGAGAAGCAACAATTGCTGGATTCTCGAAAGTCATCGCCTGCTGTAGGACTGCGTTCTACTGTTGCTCCAAAGGTTGCAACTCCTCAAAGAGGTAATGACTCATCGAAAAACAGCAATGATGATGTCGCCTCAGAATCATTTACGATCGGAAAGTATCTCAAGGTTGCCAAGAAGGACTCATCAAAAGCAACAAAGCAGAAACAGTCTGAGAAGAGCACGGATGTAGATATTGGAGTCTCCCGATTGCCTCCTCCCCCAAAGAAGACGTCCTTTGGTGACTTTAGTGGGTGGTAATACTATAGTATGATTATCATCAACGATAACTACGATCTCGTGTAAGCTGATAAGATTAAACCACGCTACTGTCATCACAACTTGATTGGAGCACAAATCTGAGAGAATTTCGACACGTTGTCTGAAGCCGCAAACAAACCAGACTATAATGCGCTACTAGATGCAACTAATTCCAACATACACATGATTACGATAGTATTAGAGGATATATGAAACTGCTCACTCTCTTTTTGTACATGAATCAGCCATGCTACAGCATCGTAGGTGACCTGATGAAGCCCAATATGGGTTGGCCGCCAGCAACACTCTAACTCTAGCACAATATCGTATCTAACGTTGTGAATGGAACAATCAACTAACTGTAGAGGACCATTATAGGTGATTACGATAGTAAAGAAGGATATCAGCCACAGCTCACTCTCTTTGCACATGTTTCAGCCATGTTACAGCGTCGAAGGTGACCTGATGAGGCATCTAGTACGGCCGCCAGCTCCTCTGTTGAAAGCCATATCGTATCTCACGCAGCGAATATGACAATCCACAGCTTCTAGTGACCCATCATAGTTGGCCATGATGGAATAGAAGCATCTTTTTCATGGCTCAAGC
>Ga0209652_1001646_pt1 | contig 18085 bp, 13 predicted proteins | sample SaaInl74LU_5_DNA_FD_184641 | JGI IMG/M metagenome (GOLD analysis project Ga0209652, IMG submission 184641) | Marine microbial communities from expanding oxygen minimum zones in the Saanich Inlet - ESP_74LU_5_DNA (SPAdes) (version 2) | ecosystem: Environmental > Aquatic > Marine > Intertidal zone...
TGGCCATGATAGTATAGAAGAATCTTTTGCACGGCTCAAGCATTGTTTGATCGTATGGGCGTCGCAACGTCGTCGTAGGCGATCTGATGAGGCATCTGAGACGGCCGCCAGCTCTACTCTCTAGCACAATATCGTATCTCACGTTGTGAATATGACAATCAACACTTTTTAGTTATCTTTTTTATAACTCTTTGGAGACCGGATAAGGCCATCTGACAAGGCCGTCTTTTACTCTGTTGACATCTATATCGTACCTGGGTCAAGTTCTGTGTATACGTACGATATCAGCCTTCGTAGTTGTCCTATTTAGTTCGAATTGGTATTACTTGTCAGCATATCTACGATTCTTATCTTGATAGTGTTTTGCTCTGTATTTACTTTCAATGCTTTTTTGCATTAATTCTCTTTCGGTTATTCACCATTACTTTTTCGAACTTTTTTATTGTTACCTCCTTTTTATTATGCCATTTGTTGTCACATCATTCTTCTTTCTTTTTACTTGTCAGCTCTCCTTGGTAAGCATGTTCGAATTCCTATGTTTTCAGAGTGCTTGAGCGTCTACGTTTTTCGGAAAGATTGATATTTATGTGACTTAGTAGCATTACTATTTAAAGAATTTATTTACATTTCTTCTTCAGCGCCTGCGCTGAGGTGCATTGTTACTTGACGTTGAAGATCGATGGCTACCCATTTCTACATCAAGCAATGGTTGGTGTTCAACGTCAGAGCCCTTTGCATCGTCTCGAATCCCATCATTTATTTCATCCAGTGGAAGATTGGGCAGTTCAAGCGGATCACTGCGTTTGCTACCTTCCGGGAAGGTCAATTTACTGCCATCTGCAACAACTGTGCTATCCCTCTTTCTATTGCGCTGCTTCTCTAAGCTTGCCACAGTCAAACCTCCCAGCACCAAGGCTGCTCCTGCTGCATACTTCCAGTTACTCTCTTTTGGGAACAAAACAAAGCTCAGAATTAGCGTCATACCCTTTCGTGCTGTTCCAACGAATACAGCAGCGACTCCACCAAACTTTCTCACCACTTGAGTGTGCGCGCTCACTGCTACATGGGAAATGAGCACATATGCAATCACATATAACAGAAATGTCCTTCTCAGCCCAGTTCCATGAGAAGTCTCTAATGATTCTTCTTCAAGCAAATTACGGTGTTGTTTGTCAGTTGTTGTTGCCATCATGATTGAAAAGTAATTAGTCTCTTCCACCTTCGGCTTACCCATTACAAAATGGACGAATCCCATCAGATCTCCGCTCAACAATGTGCTCCCTGTTTGGAGCATCAAAGTAAAGACGTTGGTAAAAAACATCACTTCACTTTTTGAAGCATCATATGTGCGAAAGATTTTCTCCTGTGCATTTGGGAGAACTGCATCTGCGAAGACACTCAAAGTGACAAGTGTTAATCCAAACGGATGAAATTGAGGCTTGCTCAATGACCAATCTCCCGCGGCGAATGTTATCAATCCAGCGCACACTGCCATAGCACTCCCAATCTCGATTACAGTGAACCGTTTTGAATTTCCCATGACGACTGCCAACAACATTGTCGGCAGCAATTTACAGCTTCGAAACACAACCTTGGTAGGAAAGTTGATGTAATTCAGGCTCCAGCTAGCAAGACTTGAGCTCATCGAAAGACAGAGAGTCAGTAGAGGATATGCACATATCGGTGCAACCATCTTTCTCTTCGACTCTCCATTTCCAATAAAAGGTAATGATGATCGTTCTAGACCGCTGCAGAGTGTAACACCAAGCACCTCCATCCATCCCAGCATCACGCCAAAAGTAAACCCCTCCGTATTTATCATTGCCTCTTGTAACACATTGTGAATCCCAAAGAAGAAAAAGACAGATAGTGCCAGAGTTATGAATTGTATCGTTCTAGGGAATGCTTCAATTTTGTTGCCCAATAGAGAACCCATGTTGTTTGCGTTTTTGCTTGCTGGTGAATTTAAGATGCGTTTGTCTGCTTTGGATGGTGTTGTTGGGCATTCATCTACTAGACGACGGGGTGCCATCTCTACGCGTCCTTTCCTCCCAGCTAGAGTTGTTAGTATGATAATAATGACTTCGCGACATTGTTTGTGACCGAAGTCGAAGTTCAACAAATGGCTGGACTTACTCTACTTGTACTGTGACATAGGTACTACCTCTAGGTACCTAGTACCTACATACATACTGAGATTCGAGTCGTGACAAAATGACCCGATCGAATGTCTTCACCATCAACCGGGAGAGATTCGCAGCATCAGACACACACGAAGCGATGATGAGCCTCTCCTGCCTCCCGGCTTACGGTCGGAACAGTTCCTACTCTTCATTGCTGAACTGGCCGGCCAATCTTAAAAAAGATGAAGGTGCTTATGATTCTTGTTCTGCTTCTAATTGAGGTCTGGTGTGCTTGTGGTCAAAATGAAACTGATTTATCTCCACAACAGTCACCAACGATGGGGCCAACGCTACTGCCAACGCTAATGCCAAGCTTATCACTCTCTCCTACAGTGTCTCCGCCTCCGTCGGCTTACCCATCTGTGTCGCCTTCAGCGTACCCTTCGCTCGAACCCTCCATATCTTCCAGTCCTACCATATCACCCGAACCGTCTTCGCATCCATCGTCTATGCCAAGTGCGATGCCCTCACTCAACGTAACTATCATCGCAAAACGCTATTATAAACAAACATTTGAGGCAGACAGGGCATTCGAATCCGTAGAGTTGGCCATTTTTAAGAAGTTCATGGAATCCTACACGGACGGTTTCGAATATGGAGTTACAGATCACATAGTCACAAATTGCACAGTAGTTTCGCAACTCTTCAATGATACGACCAGTATTCTATCGATCGATTATTCAATGAATTATACAACCAACTACATGATCTTTGAGAGAATATTAAATTACCCAGAGCAGTTCTACGCACGTCAAAACATGACTATTCTCACAGAGCAGTTGGCTCTAAAGGGATTCTCCCCTCAATTGGTTGCAATAGAACTTGTGATGCTCGATGAAGGTCAAGTCATTACACTAGCTCCAATAGATCAGCCAACTCTCAGTCCAGTGACGTCGCCTCCAACATATTCGCCTTCACGAATGATCACGGGTTCACCGACGAAGGATTATGGTGCATCCCTTGCAGCTGAAGATGGAGAAAGTGTAGATAACGAAAATGCAGATGAGAACAAAGACCCAGACAATGCACCATCTAATACCGATCTTTCCTCAAATAGTGAAGCGAGTGACAACTCTGAAGCCACACAACAAAATACCGATTTCAGTGTCACGTTTGCTCCTTCACCGTTACCACCGATGAATGGTTTGCCTACAACCACTGAACAACCGAACAGTGCTGGAAAGTCTGGTCTAGGAGTTGGTCTTGGTGTAGGGATTTTTGTTGCAGCAGTTATTTGTGTTGGTTTGATGTTCACATGGATGCGGTTTCAGAAAAAAGAGCATACGTCTACAGCAGAAGCAACATCTGCTGTAACAGCTATCGATGAAGAGGCACAAGAAGCTCCTCCAGTCAAAAGCTCATTACTCATAATGAACCCTGCAGGAATAGAATCTCCCAAAAGCTTTTCAGATGAAGAATCCTACCGCCCGCTACATACAATAGATATCGAGGCTGCGCAAACTGATTCAATCCAAGCTGACAGTTATACAACTGGTGCTACGCCCGAGCAAGGCAATATTGTCATACCAATGTTGATTACACACCTAGATGATTCTGATACTTCTAGTGATATTCTTGGTGACTTTAGTTTGAATGAAGACGCAGACATCTTTGATAATTACAAAAACAACCAGTTGGAGGAGCTGCGAGATGGTGTGACTTCATTTGTGGGCGACAGTGAAGGTATGATGAGCCTTGCCATGACGCAAGTACTGATTTGTGATGAAAGTGACGGAACAGCTGAGGATATCTTGGATGGAGCAGGAAATCCAAACGAAATAGAAGCTAATTTCTTGTTTGAAACAAATGATTGGCTGAAGAAGAATCAAGAGTCTCCAGTTGATGCACACGAATTCTTTCAAGAAATACTAAACAAAATGGTCGTGATCGTTCGAATCGGTATCATACATCCTCTCGATGCAGCTAGGATTATATATTGCTGTGCTGCCATTTTAGGCCTGAAGCTTTTGAAAGATTTCCCTAATGATATGCTCCTTGTTTTGGGGATGAGAAAGACAAATGATGCATCTCAAGGTCGAACTTACTTAGTCGACGCATTCAAGGAATTTGGAGCAATAGATGGTGCAGCGATCGCATTAGACAAAGGTTTCGGGTTTGTGCGTTTCGTTCACTCAAGCTCAGTAGATCTTGCATTGGAGCGCTTCCGCACTGCTGAAATCGAGGTTCAAGGTGTATCCGTTATGATCAAAAGTGTGATGTCGATGTGTGGTTAGACATGTTTATTTCTGTTAGTAGTCAACTTGTATGCTAAGATGATTAGGAGAATAGAAGTCTTCAGATGAATCCAACAAAGCAGCACAGAGGTGACTTGTAAAATGAATTAACTGTTATCATGTCTCTGTATTGAAAATATCGACTTCACTACTTGGACCTAAGGTGCACGAGCCACGAACGTATGAAGTCTCCAAAAGGCTCCGCCGTCTCGATTTGTGCATCTTGTCTATCGATTTCAAAGGACTATCGCCGTCACTTTTCCGTCTATCTCCATTGAGAGGGGTTGCTTCATCCATTATCTCTACACCGTTCATACCTCCATCCTCGTGACACATTCTTTCCTCGTCAGACTCTGTCATTGTGGCTACTTTTTCTTCAGGCTCACCTACAACCATGTTGGCAACAAAAATGATGAAACCCAAAGCGGGAGAAAGCAAAGCAACTGGAGTAAACTCCCGGGCATCACTACTAACATCTACCATCGCAGGCGTTCGCAGACAGTAGTGAGCAACCACACTCGGAGCTGTGAAACCTCCAACCGAGGATGCCATGGACAACAAGGCCTGCATGGTACCTTCCAGCCCGGTTAGTTCAGGTGCTGCATCGACAGATTTAGAGAATAAGCTTCTATTTGGAGCGCCCAGGAAGGCGAAGGACCCAGCAGAAATAAACACTGGAACGACGAAAGCAGCAACTGAGGCATCTCGTTGCCATGAACTGTACAGAAACAGGTATCCAAGCGCATTTGCCATAAGACCGTAGCATAATAGAGTAAAGTCGGTCACTCCCATTTGAGACAACTTATGAACAGATGTCATACCGAGAAATACAAGAATAGCCATTGCACCCAGAACGTAAGATACTTCGACTGGACTCTGTATAGTAAGGTAGAGTACAACATAAATGTTCAAATAATGAGTGGCAATCCCCCAACAAAAAGAGTAAACATGTCATGAAAAATTCTCACCCAACCAAGCGCATCTGCAGAAGCCGGGGCCAAAGCAGTTTCAATGAACTGCCAATTAAAATTGAATGTAAATATAGTAAAAAATGGAATGCCAATATGAGGTATTGTGCAAATGAAGCGAAGCATTTTTGACCACTCTGACTCTTTGTCGTCTTGATCAGATGCTTCGTCTGAATTGTTGGGTGCCAGATCCGGCAAGAGAAAATACACCAAGACTTGTGATAAGAAATTGATAACGAATAACACCAGACCAACACTATTCAGATTGTCAAACTGGATTCCACATAGATCAAACTTCACATTTGCAAGCAAAGCACTAAACAATGGCGCAATGGCCATACCGATCATTTGGACACCACCCAATATAGCAGTGACAGATGTCCTTTCAGAGGCTGGTAGTGCTCGCGCCACATAGGCGAATCCCAATGCCGAATTGGCTCTGCCTAAACCTCCCAATATTCTGCCAAGTGCCACTAATGTCAGTTGTGTAGATGTAAATGCCGGTGCCACTGCATAGAGAAGACCTCCTAAATTCGACAAGGAAATTGATATCATGTACGGCACAAGGAAACCCTGAGCATCACTCCATCTACCTAATATCGGCTTGCCACAAAATGACGCGAAAGAATAGACCGCTAGAATAAAACCATATGCATCTTGACTGCCTCCGAGTTTCTCCACGTAAAACGCCAATGATGGAGCGACGATCATGAATGATATTGAATCTACCAAGCCGAGAGTGGCGAGAGCTAGGACGGCAGGGTCCATCATCGTTTCAGTGGCTATGGAAAAAGAGGAGGGCAGTAATTATTGCACAGTGCTGCACTGGTCGTAAATAAAATGCCGTGCAGGCTGGCGACGCCGTTTTTGGTGGGGAAGAAGGCGGAGGAACGCACGCGAAGTCCGAAGATCCTGCTTGGAAGACACGATGGGCCTCTCTGTCTTGGCGCCAAAACACAGCGAGAAAACAGGCAGAACTGTAAAACACATGACACATGACGCTATCATCTCATAAACGTCTGAGTAAGTCGTCATAGAGCTGCACCTGCCTTACGCTTTGGAACGAATGAACTTAGCACCCCTGATAAGATTGGCGAGATAGACTTGTTGACGACACAGCAGGCTCAGAACGCATCTTTGAAGGCCAAAGTCAAAGTTGCAGTGCACGTACTATCATTTAATTTGCACACATATTATGCACAAATTTGAATTCGACACAATTTAAACGGTAAATAAATGACCAGTCCGACGATACAAATAATCATCACTAGCCCCATTCAATGATAAACGCATCGCTGATGATGGTTTATCCGAACCGAATGATAGCGAAAATGGCTACGTTGTCAATTCTGCTGGCTTGTGTTTGGTTGCCGGCAGCCGTGGCTCAAAATAATACCACCACTACGCAACCAAGCATCCAAAATAGCACTACTCCTTCTTCGCAACCAAGCAGCAATAACAATGTAACATCAACATCACCAACGATATCACCAATAACATCACCGACGGCGTCACCAATAATGCCACCAACGATATCACCAACAATACCACCGACGGTATCACCAACAATGCCACCAACATTGTCGCCAATAGTCTCGCCCACGACATCACCAACGCTCAATCCAACAACCATGGCGCCGAGCCCAAGCCCTTCGATATCTTGGACACCGAGTTTATCTCCCACAACATCATGGAGACCAAGTTCAACGCCCACAACATCAACCAGTCCGACGTCATCTCCATCGTCCACTCCGTCGACAACGCCATCAATCTCATCAGTGCCTACATCACAGCCGTCTATATCGTCAGAGCCGTCAAGCCTACCCACGTCAGGCACACCAACAAGTGCACCCATTCCACTGCCCACGGCATCACCCCTGGTGGCGCCGTCGGCTGCACCATCCTGGAATTCCACAATCACGGCAACCGGAAGGTTCCAGCAATTGCTAACAGTTAATAACGGGAAAGAATTTGATGATGTTGAAAAAGGCATATACGAACAGGCCGTGATGCAGCAATATACAGATAAATTTGGTGAAATGGTTGCTAAACCTTTCATCACCACGAAGTGTAAAGTTATCGGTCAAAATTTAGCGGGGAGAAGGAGAAGATCTCATTTTGATAATAGTGTTGATGATGAAGAACCGATACGCAGACTCGGCAGTAGAAAGAATGCCATTCAAAACAATGAACAACATCAACAACAGCAATTCCGTCAACTGCAATCGGACACCGAACTTACACTCGTGGTGATATTTACCATGGAATATACAAGTCGATATGGCATTGATGTTTCAGAGTACCCAAAGGAATTCCAAAAATACATCAACGGTAATTTGCCGGCTGTCACGTTGGATATGCAAAATAAGTTTTTGCCTGTGTCAGAAGCCATGATGGTGCTATTATTCTTTGACGAACCGACACCGAAGCCTACCACGAAAGCGCCCACATTGATTCCAACAACGGAGAGTAGTGTGGTACCAACGACTCAATTTCCGTCAACTTCTCCTACGCTCCCAATTTCCCCGCCTAGTCCAACGAAACAACCTACGGATGGAAATCCTGACGGTCAGAAGAGTTTCATCATTGGTTTGGCAGCTGGACTTGGTGGAGCAACAGCGATCGTCATTTTGTTGATTTGGTACATGAGGCGAAAGAATGCAAGGATCAGGGCTGCACGCCAATTTGCTCAAGGTGGTGGAGAGAACGATGAGTCTATCGAAATAGTTAGTGCAGATTCCCCTGTAGCGGCAGAAATTGGGGGGAGTGGAAACTCTGGAGGGGTTAATAGATCGGTGGTGGTAATCGGAGGCAGAGATGCCACAGATTCCATCTTTTCAAAGGACACCATCCTGTCCAACCCATCTATGGTGAGTGGGGGAGGATCAGGATCGTTTAGTTCCGATTCGCATCAAAATCATGAAAACAATGGATTGAAATCACTGCAAGATGAATTCGACATGCACAAGAATCAGAATATGGAGCTGATGACGGGTGGTGCATCGTTGGCTATGACTCGGGCGTTGATGGAAGATGAAGATAATATGGATAAAAATCAATGGAGTAATTCTAAGCGAGGTAAAGGGGGAATGGATGATCCAGAATCAATAGAAGCCAATGCATTGTGTGAGACTCATGATTGGCTGAGAAAGAATGAGAAGTCATCATTAGAAGAAAGGTAGGTTTGCTTATTCGTGCATCAATCATCATGTGGAACAGTTCATGTCTCTTTCTAACCTTTGCCATTCTACTTGCTCTCTCTCCCCTACAAACACAGAAATGCTTTCTTCCAACAAATTCTGAATAAAATGGTGTACACTGTCCGACAAGGATTGAATCCATCGGACGGAACCTCAATAATTCACAGCTGTGCAGCCATGTTGGGGCTACAGCTCGAAAATGACTTACCCAACAACGTCCTCCTAGTTACTGGCCTGCTGAAGACGAAGGATACCACCCAAGGACGAAAGTATTTAATTGAGGCATTTGAACCATTTGGAGATATTGAGTCAGCAGCTATCGCTTCGAGTAATAAAGGATTTGGATTTGTTCGGTTTGTCCATCCGAGATCGGTTCAGCGTGCATTAGAGCGATTCCGCACGTCAGAAATCGAAGTGCAAGACGTTTCTGTCATGGTAAGTTCATTATTTATCGTTTCTGTTTCGGTTCATCTCTGATTATGCTTCTAACTGGGTACATTTCATTATCTCAGATACGTGCGCTGAAATTGTAATGTCGATGTGTGGTTAGACATGTTTATTTCTGTTAGTAGTCAACCAAATAATAATATAGAATCTTTCCGTTTTGTGTGTGAAGCTATTTTACATCTACGGAGTTCCCAGCACAATATTTTGACACAAACAAGTAAACTATCTCAAGACTTTGCTTGCTTAAGACTGCAATCTATTGCGAAGCAAGCACAGGAGATGTGGCATGCGATGAAGCAGCTCATACACATCATTCAAGCCAGTACATGCGCAGGCAGGGCAAATCGCGCACCCCGTTGAATGCTTGACCCTCCCACCAGTTAGATAGTCAAAGTGAGAATTCAAGCTCGTCTGCTTGAGACACATTCCCTCGCGAGCAATGTAAGCTAAAATATCTGGCATTAGCTTCAGCTGCGATTCGGAGTCCACAAAAGTAGAACCTTTTTTATACATCTCATGCTTTAGTTGACGACGTAACTCATCGTAAGGTCGAATCAAAACTCGGTCCTTCTGCCATCTTCGTTGAACATGAGGTAAGATGAGAGGGGAGAGTACAGCCATGGCGATTGTCGAAGGATTAGTGATTGTTGATGTTGGTGCTGTGCGTTGACTTCTAGGGGTGTTCCTTTGCCAGCCTGTAGGAATCATGGCCTGATAAAAGATGAAGTGCTTCTTAAATTCGTCCTTCATTTCACCAGGAATGTCTTTGTTGCCGTGTAATACAATACGATGCAATGGAGGGTACAGCGCGAAAGCCTTCGCTAGACATAGGGCACCTTCCGGTTTGATTTGATTCGATCCCAAGCTGAGGACTTGCAGACAACTCAACTTGCAATTGCTGTTACTAGTACAGTTCGCGGTACTTGATGACTGATGCAATGCATCAGCAATTTCTGCTGCTCCCTTGCAAGTTATGCTACAGTGAGACAGATACAATTCCTTCAACGGAGTAGTTTCTTCTTTGCTTCCCAGAAGTGCCTGCATCAGCAATTGCACGCCACTGTCACCCAAATCGTGTGTAAAGAGAACCAGCGATTCTAATGTAGGGATAAACCTCAGCGCATCAAACATGAGGGGAAGGTCAATGGGATCGAGGAAATGGTTATGCAGCGCCAACGATTTCAGCTGAGGACGATCATAGTATTTGAGTGCAAGAGCGAACTTTTCAATCAGAGGGCTTGGTGCTGCTTCTTTTATCAGAGCATCATCGCCGTCACTTCTTCTCTTCCCTTTGCCGCGCAAGTCAATACTGGACAACCGGCAATCTCGTTGCTCCAGGCGCATGATTGCGGGCATCAGGGCATATTCTGTTTCAAGGGGGGGCATTATTGTGAGGGGGCTTCTTGCTTGATACCTGGGTGTGGGGTGGGTAGGCGCAGGGTGGCTAATTGTTCTTTGTTCTGTGGCATGTTCAGTTGGCGTTGCCTGCAGCTTGATGTCAAGTCATACGATGTACGTAGGAATTAGTAGCTTTAATTCCGCTGAAACCTCACACTCACACTCATCAAAAGAAGCAGAGATGCTCTTGTCCACAAATCGTAACGTTGATAAGTAGCTAGTCTAACAAATTATATCAATTGCAGAACCAAAACAGCGAGATAATGCCACCTCAACTATTCAGTATCTCTTTGATTCTACTCATCTTATCATGCTGCTGCTCTGGGTTGGCAATACCATCGTCGTCAATCGTGACAGGGGCAAACGGTTTCGTAGGTAGGCATATCGTTCACTCCCTCATACAACAGAGACAGAGTGATGATGTAATTATTTGCCTGGTGCGAGATGGCAAAGTTAAATGCGAGCAATCTTATTGGGATGCGCATCTGTCGGATCTGAAAGAGTCGGAGCAATGCTTGGTCAAGGTACTGCCATATGACATGCTCGATGATGGTAGCACGTTGAGAAGTGCATTGCAAGCTGCTTCAACTTCATCTCCATCATCCAAAATATGTGTGTATCATACTGCAAGCGTTTTTGGACCGACAGAAGACCCTGTTCAAACCGCAAACGACAATGTGAAGTCTGCAGAAGTTGTTGTTGAAGCAATGCAAGAGTTTATTCGTCAAAGGCAAGCAACTTCTTCTTTAGCAGCACCAGCTCGCCTAGTCTTGACATCATCAATGGCTGCAGTGAGAGCTACAAATCAAACACCGCTAAACAATAAATACTACACGAATAAGGACTGGAACACTCTGTCGACGTTGGACCCTAACAATTGGGGATCATGCTACCAATACTCAAAGGCAGAGTCAGAAAGAAGAGCCTCGGAGCTGGTAGCAAAATGTCCAAATGACCTTGAGTTTATCGCACTTTGTCCATCGTTTGTATTTGGGCCTCCTCCTCCATTACCAAAACAATTGCAATCACAGTCTTCGGAAAGCGCTGGTGAACATAGCAGCAGCAGCTCATTCTCAATTTCGCTCATAAAGCAGTGGCTCAGTGGAGCATCACAAGTACAATCTCGATTGTGTGTAGACGTTAGAGATGTTGCGAAAGCCCATATTGCCGCTGGCCAAATGGATTTGGGCGATAGCAACGATCACAAGAGGTACATCTTGTCGACTGAGGCACGATTAAGTTCAGAATTGACTGGCGAAGCTCTCAAACGAGCAGTAGAACAGCATCTACGCAAGAGTGGCAGCTCTTCGAATATTGACACATCAAAAATTACATGTGATACAGTGTTTGATGGTGGAGCAATCAAAATTGGAAACCAAGAAGTGGAGTGCACAGATATATTGAGAGATGAATTGGGCGTGACTTGTCGATCTGTGGATGAGACATTTTATGACATGGTTGTGGCAATGCTAGCAGGAGAGAGTTTTTAATACCATAAGCTAAATGAAAACTACTATTTTGTCTCATTTTCTTCTTCTGGAAATAGCTGCTTCAACTTGTCGTTAAACTCCGATGCCACATCTTGTCGATGAGGAAGCAATACTTTCGCAATTGCCAAAAATATAGGTTTGTCTGAAGGTAGTATACCACCTCTTCCACTTCTAGAGTTGAATGCAATCCAAGTGTTCGCCCAATCATATGCCTCACCATCTGGAAGTATCTTCAATTTCGATGTGGTGCTCAAGATATCACTAGCATTCAGCTCTGAAATGATCTTATCGTGCAGGGTCTTTTGCTGCCTAAATAAAAGAAACCATCCAGAAACTACCAGACGGTAGCCATTTGCACATGATTTGTAATAGGAATTCAGCATATCTGATGCTTCCTCACTGCTGTTGTTGTCATCTTCGGTTTGTTGAGTTTCTAACGCACTCATAGCTTCAAGCAACTTTCCAGCTGTTGCCAATGCCTCCATTCTCTTCTGAAGGTCAAACATTGCAATCTTTGCTTCATTCTTATCAAATTTGCTACCAGAACTGTCTGTGCTATCTTTATCAGCAGGAGCAGATATGGCAAATCGGACGCAGCTCGAGATAATATTCTCATACGGATAATGTTCCAGCAATATGCTCTTTTTGGAATGATAATTTTCTCTGTCGAGTGTTATGAAGGCAAGATTCTTTTCGACGTAGCTTTTGACATTTCGTTCAAGTTCAACAAACTCGTCAAATCTTTTGTTCTTTGCCCAATCGGCTACAAGATTTTTCATTGATTTGTCCCAATCTAAGCGGAGCACTGTAATAATATAAGGTGTAATAATGACGATGAACAAGTTATGATATGAATCATTGGGTTGAAAAGCAGTTGTATGCACTATCTAAATATCACTTACTTTCACCTTCGATGGCAGCAAAGTGAGGATTAACATTGCGGCTAGAACAAACTCGTAACAGCTTGGAGTGCGGTGATTTTGATTCTTTTTTCTCGGCAGCTGTAGTTTGTGTTGAGAATGAATGATGTTGATATGATGGACAGATACTACAGCTGCGTAGGCGAGCTGCTGCTGCTGAGTGCAAACTTAAAGGCAGACGCATCATCCTTTTCTTATCTCTGATCACTTCACAGGCTATTGCTACGATCTACTGAGTAAGTTGATGGTTGCGTTGCTGAATGATGAATGATGCAGGATGTTGATTTTTGTAGTGGTGGTGATGCTGTGTCGCACCGGTTCTGTTTTGTCTTTTGAATGTGAACAGAGAGTTGCGCAGGTAAGCTGTCGTGGTGAGTGATGACGACGGTGGGAAAGAATCAAGGGCCGGACGACCACTAAAATTATATATAATTTTCAGCACAAAACAACACAACATCAAGCAAAGCACAGCTAAGTAAAAAGCTACCGCTGCATTGCCTGCAACCAATCCAGTCGAACCAACCTCCAGTAATGAAAAAATCATCTAACATGTCAACCTTGAAGTGTGCTACCTGCCCCGACGGAACTACGCGCAAAGCGAGCCTTCCATGCGGTGGCTGTAGGAAGAAAATGGCATCTGCCGCTCGCCGCTCCACCTCGACCTCGAGCCACCGCTGGGGTGCAGTCGCAATCCTAGCTATCATTGCTGCACTATCCTCTCCCGCTGCTGCTAGCGCTGCAGTTGGTCCTCCCAGGGCCAGCAGATTGTTCACAAGGGCTGATCTGGCTCGATCCTTGCAAACTGAGGATGAGCATGACCATCATGAACACGAAGATGAACATGAAGATGATCATGAGACCGCATCAATTGAGGAAGTGCATGAAGGAGAAGAAGACCACCACGATCACGACGAGCATGAAGGCGAAGAGGACCATCACGATCACGATCATGAGGCTGAAAGTAATTCTATCAAGCAGGCTAACGATGACGTGCCCAAACCATGGTTTTATACTATCCTGGCCACTGTCCTTGTAAATGTCACGTCTCTTTCAGGTCTTGTCCTCTTGCTCATCCCGGCCATTCATCGCGGTTATCTCAAAATGAAGGGTTCTTACAATGCACAAGATGCCCCACCTAAAAACAGGAGGTTGTTTGACATCTGCGTCCCTGCTTTTGCAGTCGGAGCGCTTATGTCTACTGCCATGTTCTTGGTCTTTCCTGAAGCTTTGCACTTGATCGAAGGAGCACATTCCGACGAAGGTCACGACGATCATGCTGGACACGATGATCATCGCTTCTTGGAAGGTGATGAACACGCTGGGCACGATGATTCATCTGAAAGCGTCAACGCAGCCAAGTTTGGATGCGCTGTGCTTGGTGGCTTCTTGCTCCCGATCGCATTTGGTTTGTTGTTCCCTCATCATCACTGCCACGTAGCTGATGTTGCGGATGAAGTCGCCGCAGAAGTTCAGAGTCCTGAAGCCGACGCTGCTGAAATGGACGGCAAGGCATCTGTCGTTACTGGAAACGATGAAGGTTGTGACTGCTGTGATGAAGACGAAGAAGATGTTGAAACTGGTGTTGCCGTACGTGAAATCGTTCAAGTCGAAGGTGACTTGCCTCAAGCTCAGTCTAATGAAGGCAGCTCGAAGTCTTTGACTGAGACGACTCCCGTTAACTGGCGTCTTGTTGCATCTGTCTTGGTAGGAGACGCATTTTGCAACTTCGTTGATGGCATTTTCATCGGTGCAGCCTTCCTCGGTTGCTCATGGGGCACAGTCTTCAGTATCATCCTTGTGACACTTCTCCATGAGATTCCTCAAGAGATTGCGGACTTCCTCATCCTCACCCGCTACGCTGGTCTTACTACCGCCAAGGCTTGCTTTGTGAACTTTGCTTCGGGACTTTCTGTTACGTTAGGCGGAATTGTTGTACTTGCCACCAATACTTCTGATGCAACTACCGGTATCATTCTAGCCATCGCTGGTGGTGCTTACATCAATATCTCCGTCGCCGAAACTGTTCCCAGGATTGACAGTCATATCACTGGTAAAGTTGATCGTCTCTTGATGCTCACTTTCTTCATTGTTGGTTGCATTCCCATCGGGCTCATCCTTTTGAAGCACGAGCACTGCTAGATGACAGGAATGTATTTATTGTAATAAAGTAAGCTTGGTTTCTTGCTGGTTATTCTCTTTATAATTATTTATGCACTCTCTTTCTGTGATTGGACAAGTGTGGAACGAACCTGCTTCATTTTTTGTCTTGCTGAAAGTGGGATCCCTTTTCGTCGTCGAACACCAGGTCTAGAAACGTAGTCATTTACTTCCATGCCATCCATCCCAGCGGCATTCAAATCACCATTGGTAGGAGGACTTACAAGATAGTCATCGAAGTCAATCTTTCTGCTTTGTAACGTGCTTTCTGCAGATTGATTACCATCTATTTTGGAAGAAAGGCGCTCAACTTCCACCACCACTGCACCAGAAACAATTCTGTTGGCTCTTCCACTGTTTGCATTTGATGCATTTATGACTATGGTTGAGTCAGATTCGTCTTCTTCGTTGGATTGAAACTGTTTCGTGACAATACCTCTGCTTTCGTGGATGTGCCCGCATAGCCAAAGACGGGGTTTGTGTTCAGCACGCTCTACCAAATCCTTCAAGTAGAATGATCCCGCAGAGAATCCGTGGTATGTTAGATCCAAGACATGCTTCGGAGGTTCGTGTGACACCAAGATATCACACTTGGGAAATGATGAGGCTGCAGATGATGCTGATGCGGATTGTCTCCTCGAATTCCTATAAGCCATCCGCCTTGAGAATGGCTCGAGCGCAATATGAACGCCATTCACTGATATTGTTGATGACGACCTGACATAAATAGCTTTTGAGCCAGGAAACAGTACCTTTGCAGTCGAATCAGGGTCATGGTTGCCTTTAACCACAATCTTTTCAGGAATGTGTGTTTGGCGTGCAAGGAACTCATCAAGACGACGAGCAGCGGCACGTTGTGTCTTCCTTGAACCTGACGCTGCAAAGTCGCCACAATGGAGAAGGACGTCCGCATGAGGAAGGAGGAAATCATTGCTGTGAGGATTTCCGTCTTCTTCTGATGCAAACTTTGACAATGCACCTTCAAATCCGTGTGTATCAGAGATGACAACCATACGTAGTGGTGCTACGTTACTGCCACTTTGATCTTGTCCGTCACGTAGAGGAACGGCAACAACTGACCCTAGGGGATCAAATTTGTCATCTGAACCGACCTGGCCAGAGTTTAACCCTAATAGTGATGTGGGGTCATTTTGTTCAGCCTTCTGAAGGATGGGACCAATATCCTTGTTGCCAATCATAAGCCTTCTCTCCTCGAACCACCCAAGCAGTGTTTCCAATAGCTCGGCTCCACCTTGAACGCTTCTTGGTTGATCAATAATATTGGACTCATCAACCTCATTTAATCTGACTTTACTTGCACGCTCCAAATTTCTTTGTAGCTTTGTTGCCAATTCCTTTCTCTTCATAGCCGCCTCCGCCATGTCTTCTTTCCTCTTCTTGCTGAATCTTTTGGCGTACAACTTCTTCTGCTGTTTCTTAGATATGTTGCGATCCTTATACTTCGCATGAATGGCCGCCATGGAAGATTGAGATTTGCGCCCTCTAGCTTTTGATGGACGCGCGAGGTAGTAAGCGTCGGATAAGAGCATTTGTCGGCGTATTTGTTCAGTTTTTAGTTGGGCAGCAATAGAAGCAGCCTGAGTATCTTCTTCGTCTTCATTTGAATTGTTGTCAGTAACTTCTTGAGTGCTTGCTTGTGGTTGCTCAATGGTATCTTCCTGCGCTTCTTCTTTGTTTTGAAAGCGAGCTTGAAACTTTGCGTGTTGCTGTGCAGCGATAGAACTACTTTTGAATGATGTCATGGATGCTGTCTTCCCGTCTTTACTTTTACCACTCCCATCAGATGGAGGTGGTACTCTGACGCGATGAGCTGGTGCTTGCGAAAAAGCCTCTCCAAACAAAGTTTCCTCGTCTTGGGGATTGGTTCTATATCTTTCCAATTGTTGCAACAGGGATGTAGGTTCGACAAAGATGACATCTGATAGAGAACTACCCTGCCGGCGAGCTTGCTGGCAACGAGAGATGAGCCGAGCATCGCCGGTGATGACGATTGTGGTGTTTCTCGTCATGTCGCCGCTGTCAGCGAAAACCTGTAGATTGTCATCATCATCCATATCTACACTATCAACATCATCGTTGCCTTGCTTATCATTGTAAAAAGAAGGTGAGCCTCCGCATCGTAGGTGAACTAAATCAACAATAACATCATCGGCGGTTCTTCCACCGGAAAAAATGGCTCCAAAGTTGTGTGGAAGTGTAATTTCATCATTCTCATTTGGAAAGAGTGAATAATGGTGAATAGAAGGCGAGATCCCATGGTCGCAAACCCAAACCAGTGGCTCTAACAGGTTGCAGTCGCCATCATCATCAGATGGTGTTGATGCCATTGACAATCGATCCTCCCTCCACAAACGAATTCGAGATAACAGAGCTTCATGACTGATACGAAAGCTTGTTGCTCCACGAATATTTTCTACATCCATCACTACCATGGGAGTTGAGATTATCTTTGATGTGGAGTAAAACTCATCTGATGTTTCGCGATTAGATGATGACACTGGAAGTGTGGGCATTTTTGGTACTTTTCGATTTGCACTACTCTTATTTCGTGCCCTTAGCTGGGTTGAGGGACTTCTTTTCTTTTCGTCATTATCTATGCTGTGTATGCAATTTCTCGACATTGATGAATGGGCCGGAGCAAATGCAGAAGTATTATGAAACAATGTGCCAACGAGTAGCACTAAAAGCAATTGAATTTGTTGTCCAGTGGGTTTGTGTCTGCGGCTACCCCTCGAAAGAGCAGCTGGTGCTCTCCTTCTACTAGTGCTTCTATTCATCATCTCAAGATAATGTGACCCGCACCGTGTCCAAGTGAGCCTTGCTTGAGATGATGGCTTTGGCTAGGGTACAATAGTAGCCATCGGCATCTTCACACACATCACTCGCATCGATTGATGGCGCTGCTGTGGGGAGAAGAGGTGAAAACAACTGGAGAAGCGAGCTGAATATGTCTATCTGTTTTATCTGCACTGAATGACGTCACTGTTTTGTTCTTGCCTTTCCACAACACAACAACAACAGCCAATGAAAAGCGTTCCGGAGCTCGCTCACATCCGGAGGCATATTA
>Ga0209652_1001647_pt1 | contig 18083 bp, 17 predicted proteins | sample SaaInl74LU_5_DNA_FD_184641 | JGI IMG/M metagenome (GOLD analysis project Ga0209652, IMG submission 184641) | Marine microbial communities from expanding oxygen minimum zones in the Saanich Inlet - ESP_74LU_5_DNA (SPAdes) (version 2) | ecosystem: Environmental > Aquatic > Marine > Intertidal zone...
AACGTGGTCAAACGCCGAATTCAACAAACTCAGTTTTTCAGCCTCTGACATGGACTGTTCCGTCATTTCAGACTGGTGCGTGGCCATTGACTCGGCGCGGTCACGACGCGAGTGGTCGTCACCGTAGGAGTTTATTGACCACCCTCTCTGGCGTAGGCTTTGGTCCATGGCTGAATCAATTTCGATGTGGTGCTATGGGCACTGGGCAAAAAAATGTGGGGCGGACAGAGGGGCCAATGGCAGCCCGCGCAGCCCTCCGACCCTTGCTTCATTCTCGTTTCGTGTATGCTTTCTCGTGACCCTCACTGCTTCGCCGAACTAAACTTGCCGCCGATCTCGCCTCAACAACTTTATCCTCCATGGCCGCCGCTTGCACTAGCATAATATTTGAAGAAGCAAAACCAAAACCATGTCATCACCAAGGAGGCGCCCACGCAAGACCGACGCAGCTGCACCGCCACCAGCAGCAGCAAAGAGCCCGGCCAAGCGAGCCAAGTCACCGGCAAAGAAGAAAACCGAAGATGGCCCCAGCCGCAAAGCGCCGCGGACACCTCCAAAGCCAACGAAAGGATCTACAACAACAACAACAACAACCACCACCGCGGCTGTCCCTGCTGTTGATAAAAATGCAAGATTTGTTACACCATCGATATCTTCGGTAGTAGCCGAAGAGAAGAAGAGCGCAAAGAAGCAAGTCGCTGCCAAATCCAAAGTTCGCCGATCTCTCGACATGGGTGATGAGCGTCCTCCTGAGGCGTCCGATGACGATCAAAAGCAAGCCGCTGACAACACCAGAAAGAGGAGCAAATCACCATTCGGTAACAAATCGACAATCAAAGTGCCAACAAATGTCAAAAGAGTGTATGAAATTGTCAACAAACACACTGGTAGCATTGGAGGTAACGGCCACGGTGGAGCTATCTACGGTGAGCTGACAGTCGGATCGATGCAGAAAATGACAAACCTCATGATAGAGTACACTGACCTATCGAAGGAGAGTCGTTTCATCGATGTTGGTTGTGGCCTTGGTAAGCCAAATTTACATGTGGCACAATATCCTGGAGTAGAGTTTAGTTATGGTATTGAGATGGAGCATGTGCGTTGGATGCTTGGTATGGCTAATTTGGATCAGGTGTTGAAGGCGGCACAGAAAGATATTGCCATTGAAGAGACGAAGAAGGATGGTGACAATGGATCCAAGATTGAACATCGTTGCTTCTTTGCTCACGGAGATATTACAGAAGCGAACTTTTTCGATCCTTTCACACATGTTTACATGTTTGATATTGGGTGAGTTCTATGTATGCTTGCATTTGTCGGATGCATCAATATCGTCAACGTCTCACCTCCTCATTCTCTTCCCTCCCAATTTATATAGATTTCCACCACGGCTCTTCCATCAGCTAGCAGAAATGTTCAACAATAGTCAATCGGAGTATTTGATTTGTTACCACGGCCCAAAACTGATGATTGACAGGTATGAATTCAACGTTGAGTTACTTGTACAAACACCAACATCCATGCATGGTTCTGCCGAGGGCCACCAGGGATATATTTACCGCCGTACCAAGAAAGCAAACAAACGCAATACATGTAGTACGTCTCAATTTGAAACTCCTTGCGATCCTCTGTTTGCCAAAGCCTGGGAGGTCTGCAGAAAAGGTTTGGATGATGTCAGTAAGCATACGTCTGAGGAAGTAGAAAAGCACATGGGCAGCAAAAGCAAACGAGTGACTCGTTCTGCGTCGAAAAGGCTCTCTTCTGAAGAGAAAAAGGAGGAGTAATGCACTTCATTGACTGTGTACATCCAACAAAATAGAGTAATAGATAAAGTAAAGGAGAGAGGTTGCATATAGAGACTTCATCCTAGAATTATTTAATTATAGCTTGCACTCCATGTGAACTATCTCGCTGGTGTACTTCTCACCAGTACTATCTTCAGTCAACTCAAACCCCATTTTCTCAAAGAAAGCCTTTGACTCGGAAGTGTCAGGTTCTACAATGATCTTGTCGAACTTTTGCGACTGAATGGCGTGATTCTTCACTGCGTCTATTAGACTCCTTCCGACTTGACTTCTACGAGCTGATGGGCGTACGACCACGTCGCTTAGTCGGCCTGTCCTCTCGTCTAGAGATGCACAGCCAACAACTTGCAGCCCACGTTTCACTACAACTGTCAACGCGTTACTTTTGTGATGAGTCGTATCAAGTTCATCCTGCAACAATGAAGACCCACTTTTTGTCAAGTATAGACTACGAAGTGCTTCTGCCTGTTCTGCGATATGTGGTTGTACATCATCAGAGAAGGCAAACGCCACTTCAGAGTCGAGAAGAATTTTGTCGCTTGGCATGAGGTAGCTCCATCCGTCTTTGAGACTTCCACCAGTTATGCAGCATTCTCCGCTAGGACCGTGCAGATGAGGCACCTGATTGGACGACATTAGAAGAAACCTGCCTTTTCCGAAATATTCCAGCTCTGTGATGCCTGTATTGAAATGTACGAATGCAGATCTATGACTCTCTCCTTCCCTCTCAATAGCGTGTCCAAAGCCAGAGATAATTCGTTTTAGCACCAAGGACATGAAATCGCCGTGTCCACAAAAGATGGCAGTTCTTCTCCTCCTAGCACGCGGCTCGAAGCGATTGTGACATTTATCGTTCTCCTCCCCTGGCAGCGTAACCCCTGCGTCAAAAATGTCCTCTACTTCACTGCGTTCTGCCTCCATTAGCTGCTCATCAAGATATTCCATCATCCACACGTAAAATCGTGCAGCACGCTGCTCAGACTCATGACGAGTTTCAGGACCTGTCCCATATGCGTACCAACCATTCTCAGGGCCATTTTGAAACCCAACATATGATGCATCTTGGACACCCGCTGGAGACAAGCACTCTGCAATTTGCTCTGCATTCATTCCAGGCTCTACCTTCTCTCGAGTATGGCATCCCTCTGATTCAAAATAGAATCCATTGATAACTGTCTTGACATGTGGATTTTCGTTACTGTTTCTATTCATTGCTGTCAACGTGGGCAACATAGTCTCGATTGTTCTTCTCATGGGTGAAATCACAAATCTAACCTCGCCAGCTTGATTTGCAAGATGTGGACCCAAGTAATGCGACAGTCTCGATGCTTGCTCTTGGCCAACATCACTCAGACCTGGATCAGCTACACGATGATCATCTACGTATGCTGTCCAGCTTTTGAAGTCAAAGTCCGGCGTTCCCCCTTTGAACAATCGTTGAGCCGTTCTGAAGATTTGATTATTCTTCGATTCACCGTGCCTGATGAGGCGGACGGAAATAGACCGTCTAACATACTTCTCCTTGGATGACGCCATGGTAATAGTGGATGATGATATTATATTATTAATGTAACAAGTCGGATCACAGTTTGCACGATATGTTTTATGATTCCGGCCAGCAATAACGCTCTTACTTTTGATAGAGTCAGAGTCAGATTATGTTCATGATTCAGACTCATGACTCCACACTTTTGTATTTTTTGGTCTGTCTGATTTTTTTGTTTCCAACGCCGCCACCAAACCAGCATTTCAATCACCCCGGTTGAACTGCAGCAATAGTCTCAACACCGCCGTTAACCCGCCTACTTTCACTCGACTACACAACAACTATATCATCAAGAATGAGAAAGTCTACGCGTCAAGCAAAAACGGCAGCCAAGGCCAAATTATCGGGCGCTATTCAATCATCTGATGTGCAAAAGAACAAAAAGATTGTATTCGATGATGATGTCTCCGATGCAGATGACAGTCAACACGATGGAGAAGAAAACGAGAACCTCGAGGAGGAGAGTAATGGTAATGATATTGATGGTGTCCAAGAGGATGCTGGTGAAAGCGATGATGATTATGTAGAAGAAGTTACAGGCAGCGCCGCACGTGAATCGACACAAAAGCTACGTGATGCTGAACGCAAAATGGCAAAAGACTCTACAGTTCCAAAGAAAAAGCGCAAGAAGAATGTTGAAGCTGCCAGGCCGACGGAACCTGACGAAGGTAGTGACATCGATGATGAAGATGAAGTTGATGAACTGCTGACTGACGACTTCTTGGCAATGGTTGACTCTGAAAGAGCAGATCAATTGCAAAAAGCAAAGCAGGACAAGAAGAAGAGAAAATTGCAAGAGAAGAAGCGTCTTGGAAAACACACTACATTTGTGGTGGATAATGATTACAACATGATTGACGCTCCCCAAAAGATGAGCCAGAATATCGAAGTCGTTGCTCTTGGCGGTGTGGGAACTGATACAGATGACATGGTTGATGATCACAGCAGGCAGCACCTAATATCAGCTACAATAGGAACAGCTCCATCCAAAGCTGCTGTTGCTTTTGCTAGAGGATCGTTATCGTCTGGAACTTCAATGGCACGTGGGTCGAGTGGCAAGAAAAGAACAAGCAAGAAGGAAGAGACATGGAAGAGATCCAGGAAGATGAATTCTTTGGTTGCAAGATCGCGAACAGGAAATGCAGCAGCACTTTTCGTTCGTAAAAGATAGATGATTGATATAGATATAAATAATGCCAATCTGAATAAGATATGGATGAAGTAAATTAGTTATTGCTCCTTCTTGTTCTCATTTTCGTCATGCACCAAACACATGTCTGGGATAACATCAATCAGATTAACAGGCTGCCACCATTCAACTAATGATACAACAAAATGCAACGTAATTGCTAGTATACACGCAACATAACCAGCCACTCCGCCAACAGTTTTGTAGCGAGCTAATCGCTGTAGGAAGGACAACCTGGGTTTCTCAAAAACATTGGCGTAAACCAATTCTGTCTCTCTCGCAACTCGATGCCAAGAGTATATTTCACTAACCCGCTGATGAAACTCATATGGGTCCACTAAATCTATCTTTTCAGCAATGGCGACTGATAAGCCCTCTACCAATGAATCGATATTTGGATCTGATAAGTGAATCATATCTGGAGGCAACACTTCTGGAACTCCTCCAACATTTGTAGAGACGACATAGAGACCTGCCGAGGCTGCCTCAAGAATAGCAATACAAAATGACTCTGTTAAAGAGCAATTGAGAAAGACATGACCGCGAACCAGAGTATCACGAACAGAGCCACTCGGCACAAAGCCAAGGAGTTCGACTCGATCTTGCAGCCTCTCCCTTTCAACCATTTCCTCCAGTGCAAGTTTCTTATTTCCGTCTCCACCAATCACAAAGTCAACCTGTGGAAATGTCTTGCATATTATTGGAATGATTCCAACTAGCAAGTCGACACCTTTCCTGTATACAAGTCGTGATACCACCACTACTGTTATTCTACTGTTGTCGCGTTTCGTTGTATCTGGTGTAAACTTTGCAGGATCCACAGCGTTGGGAATCACATGAACAGTAGAGGGCGGCAACTTTGCTCTCAATATAAAGTTGTCTCTACATGTATGGGATACACAAATGACAGCACCAACTGTGGACATTGTCACTTTTTGTACCCGATTCAATATAACTGATGCAATGTCGTCAAATCCAAACAGAGAATGATCAGTGTAGACACTTGCTAGACCTAACTCAGCTGCATATGTCACTGCCTCATTGGCAAGTGTCGATGTTGCTTGATGTGAATGTACAATATCGATTGCTTCACGGATAAATATCCATCGAAGTAGTGGAAATGATACTGTAAATGTCGGCATACAATCTTCATCCACCATGGGTAAAAAAGGACAGTAGTATACTTTGAGCCCTCCCGGTAGGTATCGCACACCACTCCGCTTACTTTTCTGCCGTATTGTTGTGTCTTCATCCGAATATTCATTATCAGGGCATATGTAGGCATGAGTTATCACAATAACTTTGTGGCCCAAACGCTGGAGATGAAATGCAAGCGACCAAATGTGATTTTCCACCCCACCCAGGCGAGGATAAAAGAAGTCACAAACCATGGCAATGCTGAAACGTCGCCGCTGCAGCTGATGAGATTGCGCCATTGATGGTTCTTATTCAGGAGTGAATAGCAGTCTAAGCGGCAGCACGTCTGTGCTCTTGGTAGCGTAGCGTCAAGAAGTGATATAGCAGGGCGCTAGCCTGGTAATAAAAGCCTGACCCTGCAAATGTCGGAACGGACAGTGATCTGCTCTCTTTTTCCAACTGGAATCTGGGAGCTGAGAGGAAAAGATGTTTTCTTACTGCTTAGATGATACAATACGACGTACTTAGATAATCAAACACCTCTGGTTATCTCCTACAATTAAAGTTATTAACAACAAATCTATTTCTTCCCCATCCTTACACCATGAACAGCCTACACATTCGCTTATCCCCATTTGTGTTCCTTCAAGTGGGCGTTCGTCGAGTCAATGCATTTCTTCACAAACTTCTCCCCAAGATTAGTGTTTCCAAAACGCAGAATATCCTTGCATAGAATCACTGGATCAGTCAAGTAGTAGCTGCTTCCTCTACGAACACCTTGAAGATCACTCACAAGGATGTATCCATGGGTGATGTCGTGAGTAAACTTAGTGAATCGTAGCAACGTCTCGTCAAGTACATCCTCGTCCCAGTATCCTGTGTTGTTGCTATACTTCACAAACTCCGTTCCCCCCTTCGGGAGATGCTGCTCGACGCAGAATCGGCGGTTTCCAGTGGTTTCATTCTTTTCGTCTTCTTCTTCGACAACAATAACTGGCAAGACGCTGACACTGCAGCAGTGAGCAGGTTTGGACGGCGACTCATTATAAGCCCTTGCTAAGAAGTCAGCAATTGCTGATACCTAAGATCAATAAGAGATAGCAGTGTTAGTAATAGAGGAAACATCAAAACAAATATATGTACTGAAGTTCACTTGCCTCCATTTGCTTCAAGTATTGTCCACGATCGTGCACACGCTTCCCAAGATGTTTGAAGGATTTGAACACCATTCCATGTTCAACTTTTCCGAGATCCTTCTCTTTTTGAGCAAGTTGACCATGGTAGGCGAGGCGGATTTCACCCTCAGCAAATGGGCTGGGCGCACGCCGGATGAGCATCGAAGATTCAAATGTCTTATCGGTAGGAGACATGCTTGCTTTCCCTGCTACAGCACTGCTTACGAATCGGAGCAGACCCATCTTGATGGGTTCTTGGAGATCAGAAACCTTCTTGATTCTAACATTGCGATAAACTTTAACCCTGCTGAATGGCTGTTTTGTCCAATCAATAGAGGTAGGAACGCTGGGAGAGATGGTGTAGTCTTTTAGGCTAGCATCAGACTTCCTTGAAAGAACTCTGTCGCCCTTCAGGACTTCTTCGATCCCATCGATTGGAGCAAACGATACAGACGCCCCAGGCTTCCCAATGCAAGTGACTGTCTTGAAGATTGACTTGCGCACTGATGCGGTGACAGTTTTCGTCAATTTACTCGACTCTTCAATTCCAACCTGATCGATTGAAAGTTTGTTTTCTTGGAAACGTGCGATCATAGTATCTGTGTGATTTGTAATCCTCCCGAACGTAATGTTCATTGTGCCCTGTGGCCCTGCTTTCTCTTCCAAAGTCTTGAGCTCATCGATGATATTGACCCCCGGTGATCCGTCTGGGTAAGAGTCATCGTAGCCGTGGAACTCTCTACCATGGCACGGAGCGTCAGCAATGATGAAAGCGATCTTTGTAGGGTTTTCCCACGCCAACTCATTCGCTTCCTTGATTGCACCTGCCATGTCTTCAGGTGTGTCGCCACCACCAATTGCACGAATTGACGCAAGAAAAGTCTTGAAGTCATTAACTGAAGGTGAAAAATCCATGACTTCGAACCTGCTAGTATCATGAATGTCACGGTAACCAACAATCGCCAAGCGGAGTTTCATATCGCAGTTTGTAGACACAACACGATCTACGATTTGACGAATAGAGTTCTTGACAGACTCGATGAATGGTCCCATCGAGCTAGTACAATCAATGATGAACGCTATATCAACACTCTCAGCAAGTTTGATAGCATGTAGTGCGCGACGGATGTCTTTTTCTTTCATGGCTAACTTCACTTCTGTAACTTTCATTCTTGTACTCGAGCGAAGAAACTCCAGCTCAGTCGATTTCTCCATAGTCTTGGACTCAATTATTTCCTTCTTCAGAGCAGAAAGCTTCGAGTTTACTTCGGCCAGATGGTCCTTGTCTTCGAGCGTAGCAGTTCCTGTCTTCGTCTTTTTGAGTAGCATTTGAAGTTCAAGGATGCTGTCCTCGGCCTCTTCGGCAAGCATGGCCGTCTTGGCCTTAGCTTTGTCGTAGTTTACCTCCGCAATGTCAGTCTCCAACGTAGTGATTGGCTGTTCAAGTATCTCAAATGAGTCATCTTCCCCGATCGGGAGAAGGAAAGCTTCTTTGGTGGCCATGGTGGTTGCTTGCGGATTGGAGTCTAAGAGTGAAGATTATTGTTTTATGGCTTGATGTGGAGGTCGTTGATGGCTGTAAGTTGTGTGAAATTTTCACAAAGTCGAAATTGGCGAGAGACTCGTACTCCCTCAGCAAGAAAGTCGTCATACGTACTTCTCAAAGGCAGCTGGTCATGATTCAATTGGTCATCGCATCACCATACTTTTCCACCAGCCAACCAGGTTGGTAGCTAGCTTGACAGTATCGTCTGGGCGCGTCCTTTGAGGTTGGCAGTGAGAGTAAAATGGACGAGATCACGTCGAGAGGGGGACCTGCCTAATCATTGTCACCCCGCCCAGACGAGGATAAAGTCACAAACCATGGCAATGCTGAAACGTCGCCGCTGCAGCTGATGAGATTGCGCCATTGATGGTTCTTATTCAGGAGTGAATAGCAGTCTATCACAACATCTAATAAAACATCTAAGTATTATAGGCGTTGAAGCTGTTGGAAGAACATGTTTGTTGGATTTTTGGAGCTGAAAGCCTGGCCCTTTATTTTGTGTGAGGGCAGGCCCCAGAAGAGAGATACTTTGGCGAATCAGTGAGATCTAAGCTGACACGAAGTGGCCAAAATAAAATCAAAAACGATTCTGATCCCGTCGGTGACACCAAAGATGCTAATGCTGCCAAAGAACAATCATCGACGCTCTCGTGGGACAAGCCCTCCGACTCCTCTCACACAAGCCTTTACCTTCATAATTTATTTCCATCGCAGCTTCGATCAGTGGCTGCACTCTCACTTTAATACAATCACAAATCATCATGAAAGACAATCAATCTTCCAGCATCGTCTCGACAAGTGCTATGCATTCATCTGGGAAGGCAAATGCACGAATCATAGGTAGCGCAGTGGCAGGTGTTTCTGAGCTTGCTCTCTTCCATCCCGTTGACACCGTGGCGAAGCGTCTCATGAGTACTGAAACTCAACTCATTACACTAAGTTCACCCGCACAAACTCGAGTTAATCTGAACAATGCTATATTTCGCAGTTGTGCAACAGAAGGACTAGGACAGAAAGCAATGAGTCTCTTTCCAGGTGTAGGATTCGGTGCCGCCTACAAGATTCTGCAGCGTGTTTACAAGTTTGGGTAAGTGATGCTCTACGGCTACGTGTAATCCTCTCTAATTATGCACAACTCACTCATATAATGTATCATACTTATTCATCATACTTATCAATGACTGCAGTGGACAACCAGTTGTATTGGATATGATGACGAAACGCTTTGGAAAAGACTTTGATGAGAAATTTGGTCACAAAACGGGACGCACACTTCTCTCAGCTACCAGTGGAAGCCTAATCGGTATCGGAGAAATTGTTCTGTTACCACTCGATGCACTCAAAGTGAAAGCACAGACTGCACCAGAGCAACTTCGTGGGCGTGGAGTGGTTGAAATCTTTCGCAAAGAGGGATTTGGTTTGTACCGTGGTGCTGGACTCACTGCTATGCGAAATGCTCCTGGAAGCTTTGCACTCTTCGGAGGTGCTACAGCTGCAAAGACATATATGGGTGTAGGTGAAGATGGTGTTCGTGCCACTTGGACTCAGGATGCAATTGCAAGTTGCATAGGTGCTACTGCATCTATTTCGGTTGCACAACCTTTGGATGTAGTGAAGACCAGGATCCAGAATCGACCCTTTGATTCACCAGAAGGAGGTATGACAATTTTTAGGAGGTTGATCCAAAACGAAGGCTTTGGAGGATTATTCAAGGGGTTGACACCAAAGCTTCTCGTCGTTGGTCCAAAGTTAATCTTTTCCTTTACAATTGCGCAGCACCTCATTGGATACTTTGAACACGCACTCAAATGAGATAGGAAGAGGATATACTGTTAGGTCCAACGAGCAACGATTTTGAAACAGTGTTGTCAAGTGCCAAACATACTTGCATGCTATAGGTTTTGTAACATAAATGTTTAGATCAGATTTCAGTTAGATTTACGTCATCTAAATCAAGCAATCTTGTACTTGGCCAAAGAAGTGTAATGTATCTAACTTATTCATAGACCCAAGCATCGACAGTCTTCTTCCAGTCATTCACTCCTTCTGGGAACCACATATTGAGCCTAAATTAATATAATGATAAAGAGAACATGTAAGAAAGAGGTGAACTAAAAGTAAAGACAATAATAAGCAACACATCACTCACTCATGAGCAGCGCTCTCGGGACTGTCAGATCCATGGCAGATATTACGTCCTAGATCGATACTGTAGTCTCCACGAATAGATCCGGGCTTGGAGGCGAGTGGTTGAGTCTCACCCAACATCTGACGCCCTTGGGCGATAATATCCTTTCCTTCCCAGCACTAAATGGCGATTATGACCCAAGAATAGGAGAAAGGTGAGATTCATGTAAGATTCATGTAGCAGAACGAAAGCAACAGGAGCTAGATAACCCAATCCCTTTATGATGTTGCGGTGCAGTTATACTTATGCAATAACCACAAATAGTGGCGGCAAGACAAATGCAGTTTCTTTAACAATACTAAAATCATCATCACTTACCATGCAGATGATTGGTCCACTGCTAAAGAATTTGCAAAGACCTGTGTGCAACATATAAACATATATTGGTGAGAGCCAACAAGAATCAGAAATTACCACTGTTATACACTAAACAAGACTTACCTGGGAAAAAAGGCTTCTTTGCAAGATCTTTATAGTGATTGGCAGCCATCTCCTCAGTAGGCCAAACCATCTTCAAACCTACAAGCTTGTAACCTCTCTTCTCAAACCGAGCAATAATATCACCAATCAATCCACGCTGAACACCATCGGGCTTAACTGCCAAAAAGGTACGCTCCTGGTTCGTTCCTGCAACACCCTCCACTGGAAGCTTGTCACACGACACTACATAGTTGTCCTGATTGTTCTTCACAATAGCAGCTGTCGTCGTGGCAGCAAGCAGGGCAAGTCCAGAGAGCTTGGAAGCAAGAGGAGCAGCGACGACACGTGCTGATACGGATGATGCGGCACGGGTGGTAGAGGAGCGGACAGCAGCCCTTCTTGCTGCAGTGGAGGCGATTGATCTGGTGGCTTGAGAGAACATGGTGATGGTAGGAGAGTTGTGGGGTGGATCGCTCGGTGCGAGTGTGATGTGATGCCAAGGAAATAAAGGGGAGTCTTCAGCGAGTGAGAGCAGCGAGCAAAGCATGTGTTTCTCAGAGACACGCCGCGCGGTTGTAATGGAGAAAGCGACAATAACGATCAAATTTCACTTCGCTTCGAACAACGTGTCCAAAATGGCGAAGATGAGCAGGATGGAGCAATGGTATGGTTGGTACTAGCACGTCTCTGACTCTAGAGTTTAATACTGTTGGTTTATAGCAAAACACGGCCGCCACTGTACAGCAAAATGATGCTGACCACCAGAGCAAGCAGGGATTCCGATGCCGACGAATTCCATGATGCATTGGAGCATCTAGTTGAGGAGGAGGAGGAAGAAAATGAACAAGTTGTTGCTGCAAAAGAAGACGCAGCTACAGCAACTTTAGATACAGACCAAGTTGACACTGATGCAAATAACGAAGATAACAAACTATCAATGCTGCAAAGTAATAACTCAGAGGAAGAGCCATCAACCAGCATTACTCATCCCGCTGCAGATGAGAAGGCAAGTGCAAATCCTCCTCAGCCACCATCACGTGAAGTAACGGAAGAATCATGGCAGTCAGCGCGCTCAGTCACCAACTCTCTTCACAGAGAAGGCAGCACTGAAGAAATAATATCACTAGAGACACAACCAAGCGTTGATCTGCTGGGAATTGCTTCCAAGTCTTTATTTGATGCTTTAAGTGGAAGTGGGAGCGAAGAGTTGGAAAATGCAGAATTAACACATCATACTCTGTGGAACACTTTAGACAAGAGTAGTGCAGGAATTGATAACATTGAAACGCAAGACTCGGCTAAAAAACAAGTACAACAAAGTATTGATGACGATGAGAAAATTACTAATGCCCAAGATGACAGAACCGACAGTGAGAGCAACTCGGATGGATCATCATCGGAGAACGATGACGCTGCCACAAATGATGATGTTGAAGAAGGAGACTATGAACAGAATGAACAGTTGCTGGCGGGAGGAGGCACAGATGATGTGCAAAATCATGAACCCGATGCCAAAAACAGTGAGGCAAATGAGGATTGTCGAGACACTACTGGCAATACAGTCTCAATGGAGGAAGAAGAGGAACGGCAAGTCAGTATCAACGGAGTCTCAGAAGACAAAGGGGAAGAGCAAAATCAAATAGATGCAGCTGAAGGTAAAGTTGGGGAAGAGGAGGAGGAAGATGTGGAGGAAGAGACAACAAAAGCCACCATTTCAACCACAGAGTCGTCGTTCGACACACCTACCAAAGAAGTGCAGGCGCTCCAGTTGGACGAGAAGAAAGCAATTATAGACGAATCCAGTGAGCAGGTTCTAGAAGTGGCAAAAGAGGATGAACGGGATCTAGGTGATGAGCCGACACTCACCCCTGCAAAAAGGGGATCAGAGACTACTGCACAAGAACAAGTCGTCACAGATGGCGATTATATAACTCCAAGGAAAATTGACTGCGGAGAGTTGTGTGACATGGGCTCACCATTAGAAGCGCTGTTCTTATTTTGTCAGGGAAGAAGATCAGGACTTGACATTGATACCACAAAGGAAGATATTGACATACCCTTGAGAACAAGTTCGTTTACGGATGCTGATCCAAGGGCACCTGCGCCGCTCTCACCAGTCGATGATCACCAACACGATTACGACTCTGATAGCAGTGACGACTCTTCAATTGACTCTGTTGTCAAATTCAAAATGGTCAACAAAGACACAGACAGTATCCATGATGTACGAAATATCATGAGGGACATTGATGATAAGGGATCCAGCGATGCCATTGACACCCAATACTCGATTTTACCGGATAGGGAAACACTTGAATATCACCAAAGGCTCTCTGCAGGACCAAACGAGATGAATCAAATGGCATCTCATAGTTTTGACGAATCTTTGTCCCCCCTCTCTCATCGCTCAACATCGGGATCTCCAACCTCAGCGAGAAAGAAGGCAAGCGAATTCAAACAGAAACTTAAGCGTGGAGTAGCCGGTCTGAGGTCATCCAAAAAGCATCATCGAAAGCGTATTGTATCAAGTGAGGAGCTCCCTGGCAACGCCGTTTATGTGCGGTCATCAATGGCGAAAACAGCACAGATGCGTCTTAAAACATCTTCGAGCGAGGAGTCTCCGACACTTAATTCCGCCGATTCTTCATTCAACCCTATGCTACTAATTAAAACAATCCAGGCACACGATGGGCCAGCTTGGTGTGCTGCATTCAGCAACGACGGCAGCTTCTTAGCGACTGGAGGTGAAGACGGAAATGTGACAATCTGGGCTGTCTCGCCGAAGTCTAAAAAGTTGCATCCCAAGGGGGTTCCAACGAGGGGAGGAGAGAATCAGAAAGAAGACCAAAACAATGATGAGGAAGAGCAAGCCTCACCCTTGTCTTTTGTTGGACTAGGACCAGAGTTGGCCACCAATTTGGAAATTATATCTTCTGAACCAGTCCAACGCTATCGCGATCACACTGCGGATGTCATTGATCTGTCTTGGAGTGAGTTTCATCAATTGCATCGCTTGACCCTCGCTTTCTGTTTGAATCAATTTTCTCATCAAATCTTTCTCTGTATACGAACAGGTCATACAAATTTCCTATTGACCGCATCTGTAGACAAATCCGTACGCCTCTATCACTTCTCAAAGTCGAATTGTTTGCATCTCTTCAAGCATGCCAACCTAGTTGCATCCGTTGATTTCCATCCACTCGACGATAGATACTTTATATCTGGTGGACTCGATAAGAAGCTGCGACTGTGGAATATCACTGATGGAAGAGTCAAGGACTGGGCTCAGGCCCCGGAAGTAATTACATCGACGCGATTCACGCCTGATGGCAAGTATGCAGTTGCTGGACTGCTTCGTGGCCAAGTGTACCTGTACGAAGCTGATGGTCTGAAGTACTATACCCAAATCGCGTGCCGGAACCGAAGTGGAAAGAATCGCAAGGGAAAGAAGGTGACAGGAATTTCCTTTTTACGTGAGGTCGACGATAAGAGCGAGCATAGCGAAGAGCACCACCCGTCGTTGACAGAAAGATTAAGTGAAACCGGCAGAAGTGTAGCGAATTTAGTAGCCACAAAGGTGCTTGGCAATCCAGAAGCTTTGTCTACACGACGCACTGATCGAATGTTGGTATCCACAAATGACTCACGTGTTAGACTCTACGGCCTAAATGACTTTTGTATGATTCGAAAGTACAAGGGCCATACCAACAACAGCATGCAAATTAGAGCACGCGTATCTGAATCGGGATTGCATATTGCTTGCGGCTCAGAATCTGGCCACTGTTTCATTTGGGATGTCGACCCGAACAAGAATCGACTCAAGAAAAACATGATCAACAAGCAGATCCAGTCAACGAAGGACAAATCCAAGAGCACCGACTACTTCGAGGCCAGTAAAGCATCACTCCCGATTGTAACGGACACTTTGTTCTTCCCAACAAAGACAGTAAGAGAATCTCTCTTGACTAGTAAAGAGGTGTTCCCCCTCTCTTTGGGAATGGATCGCATTGACGATGACTTTTCCAGTGCTGCTATTTTGACTCTTGATTACGATGGCACCATCCGGGTGTTCATTAGGAAGACTTGCATTGATAACATTTTGGAAGCTTGTACGCCGAGAGGAGGAACAATGGCATAGGAAAGGACACACTAAAAACAAGAGTTAGGATAAGGTTGTATGAGTGTATTTATTTAAACGTTTATTCATCTAGATGAAGCATACTACACATTTATCAGGAGAGAGAAAAATGCGGCGATTCTTCTATTGCTCCTACGTCATCGTCGAAACAGGAATCTATTCTCCCCAACTCTTCTTTGCTTCTGTTTTTTCTCTTGTTACAGCCAGTGGGGCATATAGTATAGAATGGACGTCCGACGATCGAAAGCGGATTGTCGCTCGACCAAAACCAAGTATTATCCAATATGCTCTCCACATCATCTACATCACTCCCGGCGACACCGCCGGTCTCGGGAACAGCCATGATAATAAATACGAAACTAATCAGGGATAAAGAGAAGTAGAGCCAAAAAGGAAAGGCTTCTCCATGCAGCGATTGTCCCGATAAGAATGTATATGAAATCATTGCTGCAGTTCCGTGAGTGAGGACAGTGTAAAATCCCAACATACGGCCACGAATAGACGATGGGCTCAACTCTGCGACAACAAGCCAAGTTATGGGCCCGTAAGAAAGGGCAAACCCCGACACAACTCCAGTGCATCCAATTAAGGCCAGTGCATGCTGATAGCTTGAATGAGAATATTCAATTTCCCCTGATGCTGAAATTGATTCAACGTCTTCCAGGTTGACTGAAAATGCAAGGGCGAGAAAAAATAGAGAGACGGTGACAGTACCAGCTCCAGCTTTGAGTAGAAAACGTCTCCCAAGCTTGTCCACTTCGAAAAGTACAAAGGTGGTGATGACAAATTTCACTACACCCAAAATGATTGTAGTGTTGAGCAGCTCTGACGCAATCGCTTCGCCATTCTTCGCTGCCTCTTCTTCGTTATAATTGTAGAATACTTCTGCAAAGATGACTGGTGCATAATTGATAATGTTGATGTGTCCACAAGTCTGCTCTGCAATGGCAAGAAATGCCACAATCACTGCTTGCCTCCAATAGTGCTTTATTTGTGGACAGTCGTCTATTAAGAAGAAGTTCACCTCACCATATTCCAAAGGAACTTGTTCCGACGATCGTCCCCTAACCTCTGCCTCCGCTTCAGCCAGTCTCCCAGCGAGGGAAGAATCCTCATTATCACGAAGGTTTCGTGGAGTGATCCTCCGCAAAGCAGCATGTGCCTTGTCATGAAAGCCCTTCTCCGCAAGCCATTCTGGACTCTCTGGCATTTTACTCATTCCAATCCATTGTACCAAAGCTAGAAAAAATGTGCCTGCTCCAAATAATAATCTCCATCCTTCTTCGTAGTCGAGATAAACAGTCATTCCATAAGCTGCAAGGTATGACACCAGAAACCCTAGCGAGACAGAGGCTTCCACAGTCGAAACTAACGCTCCCCTATGAGCATGATGATGTTCTGCACTAGCCAACTCGCTTATGTAACTCACTGCCGCTATCAATGAAACACCAGAGGCGCACCCGGCAATAAACCGTCCAGCCAAAATGGAGTTATAATTCTGTGCAAAAAATAACACCAGTGAAGCCAATGTAAACACTCCATCCGTATACAGTATCGATGATCTTCTCCCCAATCGATCACAGGCATATCCTCCGAATGGACTGGCCACCATGAGCCCGATAAAGAAGAAGGATGAAACACTCTCGGCCTGAGAAGAGGTCAACCCCATTGATGATATAAGAGAGTGCAATGCACCGCCAGTGATTCCCATTTGATATCCGAACAGCAAGCCCGAAATTGACGCGTAGAGTGTTGCGAGTAGGAGTGTCGGAGGGATACTTGAGATGGAGGACGACGATGAGCTGCTGGTGGCATTATTTGCCAAAGCATTACCATTATGACCACCATTATAATCAGAGATATCCGCCGTCATGCCACCACCACCGCCACCGCTATGACTGCTGTAAGAGTTCTTCATCATGTCATCTTGTGGTTCCACATCGTCGGCACGCCTGTCCAAACGATAATTATTCTCGGGTACTTCGAACTTGGATGGATCTTGCGTCTTTCTCAGACCCATTTTTGAAATGGCACAGTTCGATAGCAACCCAACCACAGCCAGCCACAAATAAATGAAACGAAGTGAGGATCCAGCACCGCGGTTGGTTGTGTTAGTTATGACGTGCCAACAGAGGCAGAGTGATTATTCTAGAAAGAGAGGGCTGGGGCTGATATATAATATTTGCTGAATGAATGTGGGCAAGGCATCGCTGGGATGGAGGATCGTTCAAATCTTGATTTTGATCACGAACGACAATGACTATCGGTATCTGAGAACCGCTCTGTTTCGGAACACTTTTTTCAAAATGACCTTCGTTGGTTGTGTGTGTTTGGCTCTTTGGTTGTTGAGATAAGTGCAGCAGAAAACCAAATCGCTGTACAATAGACACATGCGCAAGCATCTGCCATACAATAAGTCGTCTGCAATATTTAACTCATGGTACATGTAGATATCTAAGGTAGTAGTGCTTTTAAGAGCAATGGGGGAGAGTAGTCGGCAGCACCGCCACTCTCGCCGTGGCACCAGGAAGAAGAGTGAGCAACCACTCGACGGCTACGCAGCGCGGAGATCACAACTTACAGTCTCGCAATACTTTGAAGCAGTTGAACTTTCTCGAAGCCATCGACAATCATCCAAGAATGATGATCGTACAAAAAAATCATCATCACATCAACATAATGGAAAGCGTCGTCAAGACAAGACATCTTCTGAAAGAGAAGCCATAGCATCAATCAGCATCAGTGACAAATGCTTTCGACGCTGCGCGATTCTCATGATGATTTCGTTTCTATCAGTTGCATCCATCAACTTCATAATGCTACCTTCATACATGGGAATTGCACCAGGGGAAAATCCACAAAATGCAAAATCAAGATGGACACATAGGAAGATATCGTCAGCTAAAGCTAATGTACTTCCGGCTGATAAGCAACAAGTA
>Ga0209652_1001648_pt1 | contig 18074 bp, 8 predicted proteins | sample SaaInl74LU_5_DNA_FD_184641 | JGI IMG/M metagenome (GOLD analysis project Ga0209652, IMG submission 184641) | Marine microbial communities from expanding oxygen minimum zones in the Saanich Inlet - ESP_74LU_5_DNA (SPAdes) (version 2) | ecosystem: Environmental > Aquatic > Marine > Intertidal zone ...
GTTGTTTGTTACGGGTGTTTGGGCGCTTTTACTGCTGAATAGGCGATGATGTATTATTGCTCTTGAAAATGGCTGTGAAGAAGAACATGATGGCTGAGTAGTATTTGCCACCACTGAGCGATACCCAGTCGTGAACAGTGTTGACAGAGGTCTAGAACAGGTTCTTAGTCGTTGCATTGGTGCCATGGTATTGTTATATTCAAGGCGTTACACTGTTTACTTCATGTTGTGTAGCGGAGATCAAAAGTGGGTGGCTGGTGGCTGAAAAAACACGGATGGAACGTCACGGAATATCACGACAGTATGAAGAAAATGTCTATCTACGTATATGCTCGTATAATCGTTAGAAATCGCCTAGCCGACCCGTGATTAGTTCAGTTCCATCACGCATTCATCTCCATTCCCATTTCACATTTCTTCCAAATTTTGAAAGAAGTTTAGATTATTGTTGCAGTTGAAGGCGAGTGAGGAGGGAGTGAGGCATAATAAACATAAACACGTCGCAATAATAAGAAGATGCTCGAGGGGTCAGATCTCACGATAACATTAGACCTGTTCGTAGTCTCGCTGCTACTAGCATCTCTCCTATTTCTATTCTGCCTCGTCTTGGCGAAACGCAAGTATTCATTTCTCAAACGTGTCAATCCAAAGTTTGATCTAAAGAAGCTATTAATTCTCAGTGCAGCCACAGTATGCTTCCTTCGAGTCATGTCCTTCATCGGGGTGATTGCAATGGATTTGGCCAATGTGAGAGCGCATTACTCACTAAAGCCTGCTTCGTCTCATATTGAGCGTGACACGGCAAACAATATTCATCCGATTGAGAAGAATCAAGCATTTTATGATTCATCAATGACTGTTCTATTTGATCTACCAAATGCAATTGTGATATCAACGTATGTGCTTCTGACTCTGGTTTGGGCGGAGTGTTCTCTATTGAGTAGGTTTCATACAGAGAGCACTGCACAGTGGAGGAAGAGAGGATTGATGTTATTTTTGGTCTTTAACACTTCTCTCTACGCTACACAGATTATACTATATATATTAATCTTTCTTGGAGGAGTGGAATCGGAGCAAGTAGTCATAGTGAGGAATGTTGTGAATGTGGCAATGGCGGTGATAAATCTGTCAGCTGTATGTCTAGTGGCATTACTTTACATTTACTTGAATGTATCGTTCTCAGGCTTCCCCTATCGGAGTCAAAACTCGAAAGAATCACTGAGGAAAATATCAAACGTGATGCTCTTTTGGAGCTTGTCCAGAATTGTGTGGGGGGTGGCAATGTTGCTTGCTTGGATACATGATATCGATCTGCTCACGTCGCAGGGTGGATGGTCGCTTGTACTGTTTGTTCTGCTACTCTTCTGTGAGATCGTGCCCATAATTGCGCTCATGGATTACAACAGAATAATCTTCGACTTTGAACGAGGAGCAACGAGGGCAATGTCGTCGCTTGCAACAGGTCATCATGTGCTGGGGACGTTGCAATTTGATGAGAGTGATGAAGAGCTGAATGCAAGTGACTCATTTCGTCGTACATCCGAGGAGCCATTGTTGAGTAGTGGAAGCATATCATAGACCTATACATCAAGTTTCACAGATTGCGGCTCTTCCATGGTTGCAGGCTTTTCCAAGGTTGTAGGCTCTTCAACCTTCAGGCCACCACTGGTCACTTGTGAGGTCAAGTCTTGCTGGTTCTCGTTCAAGACATCTGATAATGCTTTTGTTCCATACAATGCTCGATACATGAATGCAAAGAGTTGACCTGCAGTCTTTTCTTCCTTAATTCCTACGCGAAGCAAACAAAGCTGCCCATTATTCACTGTTGCTTCATTTGGAGGTGTGAGACAATCAACACGAAATTCGGGGATGGCAACGGCATAGCTACTTTCATCACCAACGACACGAAATACTCCAACAAATCGTGATGGGAGTGTATCTGATCCATCCGAGCATTTTTGGATTTTTTGGCTTGAGCGGGGGAGAGGAACCTCATTTTCGACATCGGGCGGTATATCTCCTTTTCCAAGCGTCGTGAGAATTTTCGCAGCAATGTTTGCATTGGTGCCAAAGTGCAAATTGTAGATACTATGCAAATCAGCTTTGAGTACTCCCTCCAATCCATTGTCCTGCGTCAAAAGTTGAGAGATGGATGGGAGCTCAATTGTGATTTCCTTCGGCCTCTTAGGTATAACAATTTCAGAGTCATTAGTTTCAGTATGATTATTCCTCTGGCGTTTCTGCGGTGTTGTAGGAGTATCAGTTTGCTCGTTGAAATTCTCATATTTTCCAATTAAACGCAGGCGATCTTCCTCCGACATTACATTCATTGCCTTGACAACATAGTCTGTTGAAGCAAGAAGAAAGTTCTTCACACATCTATATTTCTCGTGATTGTGATCCCTAAACATTTGATCAGTAGTGTGGTATGACGACCAGCCATGCTCTTTTAGTGCATCGCAGACAGGACAAAGTTTTTCCACATCTGGATCGACTCCACACCATGAACATGAAGCGATTGGACGGGGATCTGGGTGGGATATATATAATAGTCGGCGCCGACTGACGCCACTTTGGCGTTGGTGTACCAAGAAAGGGTCGCTCTGTGGTAGTTCTTTATCCTTAGAGAGAGACGTGGCAAGAGACATGATCGAAAGACCGTGAAAGTCGTCGCCATCTGCTCCTGTTTTGGTCGATGGCGAAGATTGTTTAGTCTCAGTTGAGCTGATTTTCTTTTTGGCGGTGTCTTTCTTTGTTGGATCTTTGACGACAGGGGGGTATTCCTCAACAGGGTACACCATCCATATTTTATCATTCATGTCTTCCGCTGAAGTTGAAGCTATCCTTTGCTGAATAATCGATGTTGTTGCACGGAGAAAGCTTGTGACACCGTAATAAAACGTACCACTTGGATCAATATACTTCACATTTGTAGTCAACAATTGTTGTGTCCACCCTTCCTTTTGTAACAGAGCGCAAAAAGGACACAAATCAATACCTTCCAATAGACTGAGGTCGAATATCTTTTCATTGACACTTGGTCCGCAGTAAGAACACCCAAAGCAAGGTCGTAAATCAGTCCTGCCGACAAGTGCTTTCCACTTTTTCATGAATGACAAGGGCTACAATGAAAGTACAAAACAAAGCATACGGGTTAGAAAATAGTATTAATGCATATTACGCGTTTGCTTGCTATTTTCATCATGAAACGTACTTACCTGTTCTGGAATTTTAATGTTGGGAACTAGAGACAGCACCTGTCGTGACAACAAGTTGGTAATCGGACCATTGTTGTTTCTTTGTCGTGTTCTTGAGGCTTCATCAGGCTGCTTGGTTATTGCATCACTCTTTGATACGAATGTCACGGAAGAAATCGGTGCTTCATCAGAGCTACCGTCCTCGTCGTCTTCCACACACTCGCCAGAACCAGCAAACAATTTTGTATAATGCGCACCACAAAACCCTTGCCCATTCTGTGACATCTTGTCACATCCAATTACTTTGCAGAGATATCGACCCTTGTCGTTTTTAGGTCTAACGGAAGATATTTGCGGTTGAGGATCCATTGTGGGAGGATCCTCTTTTGATGATGCAGCCGCTCTCTCCTCCATCTCGCCTTCGTGTTGTTAGTTTTATTTGTAGTTATAGCCAAAACGTTACAGATCGGTTAGCGGCAATTGGAACGGAGCGGCTGTCATGGTCTTTTATGAATAGAGGCAACCGGCAACTGGCGCGATAACTGAGCGAGCCTGATGGGAGTCCTCGATCTGGTACTACACATCTGTTGTGACACGCCGCGCCAAAACCCAACTACCATGCTAGCTCAAAAAATCTCCTCGGTCCTCGGCAAATAAAAGCACCACACTCTGCACTGAAAGATTCAGATGGCGAGTGAACAGGATTGAATGAGATTGGTTTGCACAACAAACAAAAGAGAGAGGTAACTCTTATAATCACCTGCATCAATCATGAACGCAAGAGAGGAAGCAACAAAGAATGGCCATCCGAAACGAAGACGCCGCAGTGATGGTGTTGGAAAGCCAAAGGCGCACAAGAAGGGTGGCGGAAATACCAGCGGCCAGTCAAAGACGTCATACAGAGACTACCGACGTCGTCAGCGAAACAAAAACGCATTGAAAGTCCCTCCGGATCAGCATCAAGTTTCAGTTGTTGCACATCCCAATAGTGGTCGACAAAATAATACTCGGCGCAAGAAGCCGAAGAAAGCTAATAACCATAATAACAAACAAATGCAGTCAAAACGCAAGGGGGGAGGAAGAGGAGCAAACAGAAACACAAAGACTAGTTCAACTCTTCAACCAATCAGTTGCCCTAGCAGTAGCATCATGAGGGGTTGGAAGCAAGCACTTGGCCCCTTGATTCGCTATTACGTAGGATTTAGGTGCAAAGAAGGTATATCACAAAAAGATGCCGAAGATGAAATTGACAAGATGTATTTTAAAGCAGGATGTGGGAAAGAGGAAACCAAACTTGCAATTCTTCAAAGGCTGGGCATGAAGGAGACTGATAAAGATTTGGTAAATGTGACAATGATAATAGAAAAAGATGAGCAAATGGTGGATGTTCCAACTTCGAAAGAGAGCAATGATGCAGATGACTCCATGATTGATGGTAGCGAGAACGCTATCTATACTGAAACGCGTGATGGGAAGGGTTTGAAGCTGAAGCAAATTATCCAACGTGGGGAGGGACCTGCCCATTCTCATGAAAGTTGGACAAATGTAATCATCCCCGACTTTGCGGTTGGGAAGAGCTTCTTCTTTGAGTGTAAAAACAATGCAAACATTCCCCTATCTTGTGAGTTATTCCTTGATGGAACGAAAGTGGCCTTTAACGCTCCCTTGCCATCAAATTCTGATCGATCGATCAAGCCCGATAATCCTAGATACTCGCATCGTCATCAATGGATTTTAGCTCCAGCAAAGCGAGTCAAGCTTCGACCTACAACTGATACTGCCGTCAGTACTAGTACTGCTAGTCAACCTGCCCCAACTCCTACTCCACGATACAATCATATCCGGCCCGACTACGAAGGACAACGTGTTAACGAGCAGTTATATCCAGATGCAACAAGTTTTGGCTGGACATTCACAGGAAGCCAGCAGGCGTCAAGAGTAGAGTTCTTTGAAAAGACGTTGAACATCGGTCTTGTTAAACTTGACTTTTATTACACGACAGGCACGGTGAAGACAACCCTGTATCATCCTAGTACTGGGAGGAATCAACTCTTCCGCGGTGGTCTAAATCCAGAACAATATGCCGCAGTGTTGAACAATCCGCGTGCTCACACTAATCAAGGGTATCGAAGGAGAGTAGATCGCCCTGATGGTCAAGTTGTCGCTGATGACTTGAACATTAATGAAGATATGAGTGATGATGATGAGTTTGACCAGCAGCCAAATCAAGACGAAGCTGCGAGAAATGATGCCGACGATCTCGCAATGGAGGAGGGTGGAGATGCTGTCGCAGCCGGCAGTGCAACGTATTATGCGAAAAATGACGGATACAATTTTAATCGTCAAGGTCATTATAATAGGAGAACAGAAATGAACAAATTGCAGAATAGCCAACAATACTCTCATTGGAAAGAGGCCAATCTTGCAGAATATTCGGTTATTACCGCCAAGTTTTATGTGTCAATCCCAAGAAGACAACAAGGCGGTCAAGTGAATTTACAGCAGCAGCGCAGGAAAAAAGACAAGGAGCTGTTGCCAATCCCAAATCAATCATCTGTAGTAGATATCAAAGCTGCAGAGAGGGCCACTATTGGCACGAAATTTGAACCCACGGGTCCAAACGAACGCATAAGCAAATCATATGTACGCATGGAAAGAATACACGGCTTGTCTGATGAAAAAGACTGGAAGGGAGAGCCTGTGTTTGTAAAGAAGCTATACTACCGAGCAGAACACATTGTCAAGGGACTGAAGATGGATGGTGATGAGGACGATAATGATGTCATGAGTGAAGATGATAATGCTGGTGATGACGATGGACCATCTCACAATACGACACTTGCCAAGTATAAGGATCTAATGGTTGAAAAGGTACAGCAACACCGACCCGAAATGGACAGAATCTTTCCCCAAGATGATGCTGAGATGAAGATTCGTCATTGTATTGTTAAGATCTACGGCGCCGAGAGTGCACAAGACGTAGACGATCAGGTTAGGTTGTTCCTCGACGAATTCTTTCCCGGGCAATTTAATCAGACGTGGAATGTGTAAAATAGGAGATCTCCCTGCTACGCTGTCATTGGAATACAATATTGGGCATGCTTGGAATCTTCCTAAGACTCTCAAATGAGACCTTCCGCGCTTGCCATCTCGTGGCAATAAACAAATTTTGAGATTTATCCTACGTATGAGTATGGTATCGACATACTTCGAACTTCCATTTTATTCTACCTACAAAGACAGCGGAGAGAAGAAACCCCCAACGACAGTAGGTCCTTTCTGCTCGTCGAATGACAAATAACGACCATGCTGCCACCACGATGGAGATCCATGCTGCACCTCACGCTGACATTTCTTTTGCCAGCATGCTTTGGGATGCAAATACATCGCCATTGGACGACACGGCATTGGTGCGATAGCGTCATTAATCCTACATGGCCCTTCGCGTATTCGAAATATATCGGTCAGCAGGAAGAAACAAAAGGGCGAGTATCGTCAAACAAACAAGACGTTCGCCACAAATGCGACGCTCGCGGTGTGCAGTCAAAATGCCATATTTGTGAGGATATTGCGTGTGGTGCTCGGAAGAATCAAACTTGTCATGTTCAGCTGCAGGGTCTATCGTGGCAGGAAGACGTTAATATACCAACAACATCCGACGTCCCATGGGCTGTCAACGGCTCTCATCGCTACGACTTTGGTGGTAGCACCACCACGCATGTATGCATGTATCTCTCGAGCTCTTCTCCGTGTCAATCTAGTTTTCATACCGATTATTCAATGTGCGAATTGCGATGCTGGGGATATGGTTCGGGTGAAAATAATACCACCGTCAGAGTAACGATGGAGGAATTAAATTCTACTCCCTGGGAGCCGGGGTCGTATCCCACAACTACTTGGGAGTATCCACGATCGATAGAAGGCGATACTCTTCCAACTCCTTTGTTCAATCCGCAAGGTTACGTCTTTACCCTCGCTGGTTCGAAGAGTGGAGAAGAAGGATTTGTCGATGGAGAAGGATCTGATGCGAGATTTCGTCACCCGGAAGGTGTTGCTGTTGATCATGATGGATATGTCTACGTAGCAGATACTGGCAACAATGCAATTAGGATGATCTCACCTAATGGAAATGTCACGACACTCGCAGGCACTGGTAAATCCGGTAGCAAAGATGGGTTATCAACAGAAGGCGTCCAATTCTCCTCGCCAACCGATATTGCGCTTTGGCGTGATTGGGAATGGTGGCCTTATGAAAATCCCATCGACCCTGACTCGTATCTGTATGAAAATGGAGACGGGAGACTTGCCTTATTTGTGGCTGACACAGGAAATCACCGCATTCGGAAGATCACCGGGGATGTAATTGTTGATGAAGAAAGTGGAGAGAAGCGATGGATTAATGTGAGAGTTGAATGTTTTGCTGGTCGTTGCGATTCTAATCCTGGTCCAGGTTATTCTGACGGGTTGAGAGATGTTGCTAGATTCGATTCTCCTCAGGGCATCACTGTTACTAACGATGGCAGAGTCTTTGTTGCTGATACAAACAATCTTCTCATCCGAATGATCGATCGGTTTGGCCATGTCACAACGATTGCAGGTGCAGTGACAACAGCCGAGCTTCAGCAGAACGGAACCCAATTAGAAGGATGCCCTCATCCGTGCCTGTCTGGTCTTCCAGGAGATAGTGATGGATCGCTGAGAGATTCTCAATTCACATATCCATCTGATGTAGCTTACATTCCTGATCAAGACGCCATTCTCGTAACTGATCGTCATCGCATTCGAAGGGTTGATTTGAGTTTGAGATTAGTGACAACTGTAGCTGGATCTTCCAACGAAGGCGTGCGTGATGGGATAGGTTCTGAGTCATCACTCAACAATCCTGCATCAATAACAGTGACTGGGGATGGAGTTGCCTACGTCGTCGACTCGGTGTCGTGTCGAGTACGACGTCTAAGCAATCCTTCGCAACTTGTTCCAAGAGTATCTTGCTTCGATAGTTTATCGTCAATTGTCAGGCCCCATGGCTGCTCCTCGTACAACAATCCAACTGATGAGTTTGGTCTAGCTGCAACTGCAGTCGAAGGAAACATCCATCACAATTACTTCTATCGAAATGAATACAATATTGATTTGGGTCACGACTTTATTGGTAGGTCAACAAAGAATTGTGTAGGTTCGCCTCCGCCGAGTCTGTTAGACAAACGTAGCTGGAATGACACATCCAATCTCGCCATTGACGACAACAGGACTCACGTACGAGAAGATTCAAATGATGGCACAAAAATCACCGTCTTGTGCACCGACTTCTGTGTTAATAACACCATGATCACTGCTGTATCTAGTGTTGAATTGCCTCTGATCGGTGAGAGAAATGTGTACACTGAAGCCTCTTCAGTCTGCGGAGCCGCTGTTCGCGAGGGCATTATAAATGATGTCGGTGGACTTGTTTACGTTACTATCGTCTCAGAACATGTTATCAACGCTGCTTTGACATCTGTTGGTAGAGATATGGAGGTCAACGGGCATCAATATTTTTCCGTATCAAACGGGTCAAGAGAGATGAATGTTCAGACTATCTCGGGTGCTCCAGCTAGCTTTCGAAGAAATCTCTGTGGGTTCCATGACGCATTTCCTCCTCAAAACAGTCTGTTCAAACATCCATCAGGGATAAGTGCTTTCGTGAATACATCTTTGGATGATGGCTTCCGGCTCATGTATATTTCAGATAGAGACAATCATGCCATTCGAGGGATGAGTGCAACGTGCACATTTGTATGTGAAAACGGCGGACGTTGTGTCGGTCCGGATCAATGCGAGTGCGAGGAAGGATGGGATGGCGTGGATTGCTCAAAGCCATTGTGCCATGCACAATGCTCAGATCGTGAGCTGTGTGTTGGCCCCGACCTGTGTGCGTGCATCCCAGGGTATCGCGGCGAAGGTTGTCTGGAGGCTACATGCGTTCAGACTTGTCAAAATGGAGGTCAATGCTCTGCTCCCGATACATGCTCTTGCTCTCACGGCTGGTTCGATTCCAATTGTACAACACCCGTTTGCGAGCAGACATGTGGTAATGGTGGAAACTGTACTGCTCCAAACGAATGCTCTTGTCCGACGGATTGGATAGGATTAGATTGCAGAACACCGAAGTGTGATCAAGCGTGCGCAAACGGAGGTATGTGTGTTGCTCCAAATACTTGCCAGTGTCCACCTAGCTGGACCGGTCACGATTGCAGCCTCCCAGTGTGCCACCAAGGGTTCTTCGTCTCATTCGAAGCCCTGCCTCAATGGATGGATGATCCTTCTAGACCAAACCATTGGCTTCAATATCAACCTTGCAATTTCAGCGCTTGGTGCGATGAAACGCATGGTTTAGATTGTGCTCAAAAAGATAGGATCATTACACCGTCGGCACCACAATTTGGAGTAACCGGGCGTTACAAATCGGGACGAAAGAACAAGCCTCCATTATGTATGATGATTGAGCTTGAAGAAGACGCAGTGACACATTTTCAATACCTTTCTTCGTTTGATAATACAACATCCTCCTATCATCGATACTCGCCTAGCTTGTCATATGGTTGGAGAGGCAGTCAACGTCAACCTTGGGATGCTTTCGACAAAGCAGAACCGGGTACAACCCAACCATACACATTTGAAGAAGATCGACAAGTCGCTCTTGCTCAGTTCTACAATGTCACACAAGGTGCTTACATGTGCGCAAATGGAGGAGCATGCATTGCTCCTGATGTGTGCTCTTGCGCAAAAGGTTGGGCTGGGTTCGATTGCAGAGTTCCCGTGTGTGAAAGAGGATACTATGAACCAGATCTAGAGTCGTTTGTCAAGGGAGTTGAAACGGATGCCTTATTCTCGACATTCGAGCCTTTCTTGGATCCAAATCGAACGTTCAATCTAGACTCTACACGTAATTTTTCGAGCAATGCTGACTGGACAATGTTTTCAGAGCAATTCGTCAACGCTACTACGGTGGAAAGGAATGTGTTGATATTGAATGGCACTCGCTATCTGTACGGAAACGAGAGTCATGCCCAAGGTGGATATGAATGCTCGATACGTAGTGTATCAGAGTGGGAAGACTATCGCTCAGGTTATATTCATGACCATCCAAATTACTATTCAAGGTACATGGATGAAAAGGTGGAAGGTGATGGACACATTTACTCCCACTGGACAGGGATGGGCTTCCCTCCAACACATCGAAAGACACCAACACTCATCAGCCATGAGAGCGAGTTTTTGAACAAAAGCATGCATGACTCATCATCGCTTTTCACATATACCGACAGAGGATATATGAAGAACGGTATATGGGAGGTGACGGGTGCAAACTGGGAGAAAGGAGTCTGTATTGTGGAATTTGAAAGGCGCTGCAATGGAGAGGATCAAGATGCTGCCTTGGTACAAGATACAAACGAGGAATTTCGCCCAGTAATTACACATGATGACAAACGGTCTTACGTCTCGGGAGGAAAATGGTTTGCTTCGAAGGATGTAGTATGCGTTGACAGAGTTGTGCGCGGCTGCTTCAATAATGGAACTTGTGTCGCCCCAAATGAATGCGAATGTTCGCCTGGATGGACAGGGTTAGATTGCAGAACACCGCAGTGTGATCAAGCGTGCCTTCACAATGGTAACTGCACACATCCAAATACATGTACGTGTGAACGTGGCTGGGCGGGAAGTGATTGTTCGGTACCTCTTTGTGCACAAGATTGTAACAATGGAGTTTGCGTTGCACCAGATGTCTGCCAGTGTGATCAATGGGAGAATGAATGGAGAGATGGACGAATTGGTGGCGGTGTTCCACTTTTCAAGAAGCTCAATGGGGATCCTCAGCTGAGTGGGTGGACTGGCTATGACTGCTCTATACCGATTTGTGTCCAAGCTGAAAGGTTCAGACTCAATGTCGACACAAGCGAATCAGGTGTAGGTGATATCGTACCACTTGGTGGCCATGTAATGGGTGGTGATTTGACATGTAATGAAGCAAGATGTCCTGAGTTAGACAATATGGTCACTCAAAATGATGGAAGAAGCTTTCAAAGTGGGTGCGGTTGGGACGTTCTGGAAACTGGATGTTGCTTTGAGGATGAGTCTTCCGCTTACATTTGCTTTCGTTGCAAAGATCTGGAAGTTGACAATCACAACGCTACGTGCAGCCACGATTCTCTTGGGGAATGGAAATTTGACAGCAATTTACACGTCCCGTTGTCCTTTCGAAACGAAGAAGGAGATATTTTGCGATGTGGGCCTGACCAAACCAGAATGGTCAAAGCCCAACGTTCCAATAATGCTTCCTTCATTAAAACATCAAATATGTTCCTTTGCAATGTCTTTGAATGGGAGCAGGGAGACTATTTGGATGATGCAGGGTTGAGTACAAGTTTTGGTCTCAAGTCGGGTCGGCATATTCGAGTCAATTACAACAACTACCAACGAAGTCCTGGGGATCCAAATACCTGGGTCAAGGGTCCTGAATTACCAGGAGAAGGAATTTTTGAATGCTACAACTTTGGCAGCTGCATCGCACCTGATACTTGTTCGTGTAAAGATGGTTATGGAGGTTTTGACTGTAGAACCCCTCTTTGTCGCCACCAACAAGCAACTGGCGAAGTAGTTGGATGTCAGAATGGAGGGGTGTGTGCGAGCAAGGACGAATGCCATTGCATTCAAATCGAATCAATTTTGTGGAAGACTCACGAAAATGCTGAGAGAGGTCTCACTGGCTATATGGGAACGGACTGCTCTATGCCTATATGCGTTCAGGGCGACTACGATCCTGATTGCGATTCTCCGTTGTCCGCAATTGGAAGAGAAGGCTGCTTTCGGTGTGCCAACGGAGGTGTCTGCGTTGCACCTGACGTGTGCGAGTGCGCAGAAGGTTGGAGTGGGTACGATTGCCGGGCACCCGTTTGCAAAGCCGAAGTGACTCCGTTCCTGCAGGGCCAGCTGATGACGAATGATGCAACAAAACTTCACATATTTGAAAATGATCCTTGTGGAATGGTTGGGTTCAGTAGTTTGAAAGATGACGGTCCAAGGGGAGTATGCGTACGCCCAAATCAATGCAAGTGTACCTGCAAAGGAGAACACAACTACAAGTTGTGTAGAAAGCATGGAGGTAAACATTGCAAGACTCCCTTTCACGACCCACTCTTTGCAAAACGAAATGTTCTAGCTCCCAATCAAGTATTTGGAACTCGGAATTGCTACTCAGGATATGAAGGCATGGCGGACATTGACGATATCTTCACCACTTGTCACTTGAGAATTTACGAGCCTCCACTTTACATCCGACACACGAGAGGCCTATTGGCGTTGTTTGCATGCGTTGCCATCGTGCTGTTTAGTTTGGTAGCTTATATGAAGGTGAAGCTGTCCAAGAGACGAAAGGAATTACGGAGAGAAAGGCGACGCCGCGCGGCAGGTCAACAGCAACGCAGGACGGCACCTGCACACGGCTTTGCCTATGCACAAAGAAAGAGAGAGTAGTGCTTGTTCATAAGGCTAACATCATGTAACTGGTGTACGATATTGTTACCAACTAACTATGCGACATCCTTTTGGCTTTTGGTATGAAGGCTGACTTATTGCAGCCTTCAAATCGTGCGTATGTAAATATTCTAAGCCCCTGCACAAACAACAAGGAACAAAAAATCGTCAAAATCAAAATTCAAATCTTTCTCACAACGAAAATGAGCATGAAGTTCGCTTGCGTGATAGCAGCAACATCGGTCAGCGCCTTTGTCCCACAGCGTAAAGGGGCAGTGCAGCTGTCCCAACAAGGATTGGCGGCCAACTCCGGAAACAATGATGGTGGCGATTCAGTCAATATATTTGATATGGTGGATGATTACTGGCAAGACATTTGGAGCTCCAAAAATCAGAATGTCGACGTAGGCAACCTGTTCGGGGGCATCCTTCCTGATGCAAAACTTCCATCAATGCCCAATCTTATTGATGGATTTCTCAAGAAACAAACGAGGATAACACCTTCAACCTACGAAAGTGTAGAGGACTTTGACCTTGATTTGGCAAATGAGATTGAAGCGGCACTTGCCATGGCAGACAATGATGTGGGTGGTTCGGTACATGAATTTGATTCTCGAGAGCAGCAGCAGCAGCCACCTTTGAGTCGCGACCCTATAACTAGCAGCACCAACAAGGTCGAGACGGCCACCGCTGCAGCTACAAAAGCTTGGCTTGATAACATGACATCTAATGACACATCATATAATCAAAAACAGTACGGACATTCTCACGAACAAGTCAATGAGCAAAATCGAAGACCATTTTTCGCAAGTGATGCAGAGCAATATACTGGAAACAATAATGGCAACAACGCTAATGATTACTTTGGAGACAGCCCATTTCACAGGAAGAGCGCCACAAACGAGGACAACTCTAAAGATCGATTCTCTGCAGCAGCACAAACACTTGCAGATCAATCCATCCGTGCAGGTTTGGAAAAGAAAAGTGTGGAAGAAACTTACAAAATGTATAAGCAGTATTTTGAGCAAGGAGTTCAGACATCGTTTGATGGTAGGATCAATAGTGTTGAAGCACCACCTTTGCATAACAATGAAGGTGATGACACCAAGGTGTTCATTAGTGACGCAGCTTTCGATTTGGCCGAATCATTGAGGCTAGATCCTTACGAGATCTATCAACACAAGCAAAATAACTTTGATGGAAGCAACGGTATGATTGAAGAACATGACGTCCGAAACTACTTGGATTTGAGGTACGAAGCTCTTCTTTCGAATAACAACTTGTCCAAGCCTAGGCAAGAATCTCGAAAGCGAGAGTCTCAAGAAGTTGACAACAGGATCTACGAAGAACGAGACACAGCACGTCGACAGAGAACACGCGCGAACAAGAGTGCGGATTATGGTCGTCCTCGGAATGATTCACGTCCTAGAAATGATTCAGAGGCGGAGGGTAATTGGCAATCTTATTATGATACGTATAAACAAATGGCAGAGGCTCCAACAGCTAGGGATGTACGAAATGGCAGAGGTAGTGCAAACGACCAACATAGGCCAACTCAACAGAGACATCCAACGCGTCATGTGCAGCCTCGGCCCGAACCACGACAATTTCTTGAGCAAATATTACCAAATAGAGAGCACGCTGAGAGCCTTCCAAATGCGAACTATCAACCGCAGGAACCAAGTAAGGCTACAAACTATGAACCGCAGAAGCCAAGAGAATCCCATTTATCTAAACTTGTATTTGAAACAAAGACAGAGAAGCTGAATGGTCCACCCGCGAACTCTCAAAACAGTCGCATGCAGCAACCAGAGCTGATGCCGTACGAACAAATGAACCAAGTTCAAAATTCTCCTCCTAGTCGCATGCCATCACAGCCAGAGCCGATGCCTTACAAGAAAATGAAGCAAGCTCAAAATTCTCATCCAAACGGATATGCGGATAATATTCGTCGAGGTCGAGATCAAAGCCTCTATCAGAAACCTTCGGGGGGGTTAGGAACGAACAAGAACTATCCTCATGATCGAAGCTACAGAGACACTAGGAATAAAAACTCAATCGATATGATCAGCAGTGGTAATGATGAGGATATGACGTATGAAGAATACAATGCCTACTTTGCCCACATTCAAAGGCCAAACAATCGCGCACCTCCTCCTATGCCAACACAATCAGGTAATAGCAGCTTAAAAGGATTGCTCGAGAATCGGATCGATCGAAATTTACACAAACAAGAGCAATACGATCAACAGCAACACAGATACCTTGATGAACGATTACAACGTGATATGGAGCGGGTCTCAAGATTGACGCATGTCGAAGATCAACAAAGGGAGCTTGAAAGCCGGCTTCATCGAAGAGAATTACAGCACCAAGAACAAGAGTTGGATCAACGTCTTGATCAAAAAATGCAACGTTTATCTGAGACCACTCAAAAGGTCACAAGAGACGCTCAAAGGGCCATTGAAAACGCACAGAAGGGTTGGTTTGCTGGTGGTAATCAAGATTCATAAGAATCAAACAGAATTCGGCCCTTCTTGGGGCTAGCTATAGGAGTAGCTGCTAACGCTAAAATATGAATGCATAGGTACCATTAAGGCGGCTACAAATCTGACAGGCAAGCTCTCTACTCTATGTATCGTAATGCCATCGAGCCGATCGGAGCAAGCAAGCAAGTAAGATTGGGCTTTTGGCGGGAACTTCTTCAGCCGCAAAACACAAAATCGATGGATGGTGTGATGTGGTGTATGTTGCTTTGCGGTTACAACAAAGATCTACTCAGTATGCAACCTACACTCAATCTAATCAGCAACATGATACCTCGAATAGTTCTGCTCCTATCACTGTTCTCTAGCTCTCCTATTATCGGCGTCAACAGTCTACTTGCCAAACATCACAACACAGCTATCCCTTCCCTCTGCAGGAGAAACTCATCTCCGATGACGACGACATCATCAAAATCCACAACGGAACTCTCGGCCAAATCAAGTGCTGAAACTCAATTCATCACCAATAAAATGTGCCCATACGCGCAAAAGGCATGGATTGCATTAGAATCATCAGGAATCCCATTTGATATACGTGAAGTATCACTGTATGGTCCTGGAGGCAAACCTGATTGGTTTTGGAAATTGAATCCAAGAGGGACAGTGCCTATTGTAACAATGAATGGAGAAAATAACATATATGCTGATTCTGAATTAATATTGGATGCTGTCGGTGATATCAGTGAAGGAATATTGACGAGAACTGCTGATTTGAGTGAAGAAGAACAAACACAAGTTTCAAGATGGAGAGACATTATATCTAAACAATTAGCTCCGGTAGGAAAGTCTGCTGTATTGGGAGGTTCTATGCCAAAACTGCGTTCGCTGTTGAAAGAAATGAATGGTATGGTGGCAGGGCCGTATCTTTGTGGAGAAAGAATGACACTGGCAGATTGTGCTGCATTCCCATTCTTGTGGAGAATAGATCAAGATTATGGAATTGAAGGTGATGGAGAAGAGAAACTACGTGATTGGTTGAAGGTGTGCTTAGAGACTGATGCAATCAAGAGGACAGTCGTGAGAAGTTGGTGGTGGTGGTGGTAACTGAGTACACTTTTACAATCAAGCAACTTGTGTGAAGAGGATGGCGAAAGCGAAAGTGTGTTACTTTCTGATTGGATGGATAGGAAAATGCCGTTTCTTGAGTGGACGTTGCAACTGAACGACCAGGCATCGTGCTTGGTAAAGACGAGGCAAATGGAGGATGAGCTAGATTCGTGTGAGGGAGGTGTTTTGGATGCCAAATCTGTTCCCAAATGAGGAGGATAGGAATAAGAGAGGAGGCCTTAGCCTTAGATTCTTTTAGATTAAGCTGCTTGTTAAGCTGCTTAATATAGTGACATGCTTTGTCTGAATAGACACAAGGTTTTCCTCGACACTTCGAGGGTAGAAGTTGGAGCTATGCACACTGAGACATGCATCAAGTCTCAGCAAGTCCGGAGACAAGAGTACGTACCGGAAATTCCGATACCTATGTAGAGGTATTGTACGACCCCTCATCTCCTCCCTCCCCGTTTCTTCGGTTACAAAGGTGTAACAAGTAACAATCACCCTCGCTCTCGCTCTCTCTTTTTCGTTACACAATACAATACACAATGAACAATGAAGCTGCCATAAAATAATATTGGTAGCTATTACTCTTGATAACTCCCTCATAACAGCCGCCGGCAGAGAAAGAAATCATCATGGCGGATGATGACTTTCCCGACGACATTGATTGGTCTACCGCTCTTGCAACTGACCCGACTCAGCACATGAGCGATGCGGCGATCACTACGGGGGATGGCAATGACAATTCCGCCACCATGAATCAAAATAATCAACTCTGTCAGAATCAGAATCATGATGTCGTGACGAATGGAACAATAACGATGCAGCAGCAACCAATGCAAATGGCAGTGCCATCATCATCTATACAACGACAACAGCAGCAACCCGCCGCCGACGACATGGAAGCACTCCGCACTCAAATCCTCCACCTCCAAAACGCCCTCCGTTCCAAAGACGAAACAATCACCGACCTCCAAAGCGACGCACAAATCACCCAACTAGAATCATCGCATCGCATCAAAACTGCCGAAGAGGAGGCCGCGCGAAAGATTCATTTGGTTCAAGAGGAGTTACGAAGGGTGAAGATGGAAGCGGATAAGTATAAGGGGAGCTGGGTTAGGAGTAAGAAGCGTGTGACGGAATTGGAACATAATGGTGGTAATGGTAAGACGACCAATCGAGTATCACAACATGATAATAATCAAGAGAACAATGTGAAGTTATCAACGTTTGGGTTTCCAACTGATATTGAAACGAGGAGGGTGACTCCCAGTAATTTGTTTGGTAATAATCCAGAGAGTAATACTAATGAATGTGCCAACACCACGGCGGGGCAGCAATTGTTCGAGAGTGATACTACAGCTGTTAGTGGATCAAAGCGAAAAATGATGGAGCAGCCATCATTGGTGGGTGCTGGCTTGACCGCTGTATTGCCACGTGGTTTAGTTTCGCAAACAATGTGTCAGTATGAGAGTAGTAAGCATGATACTGTCGTGCAACGCTTGGCACGACATTTGATCATGAGGGATGAGATGGGGTGCTATTCACTTACACAGATGGAGCTGTCATTACTTGATGTGGGTTCTGAGAATAATGTGGAGCCAGAAGCTACTGCAAATGCAAATCCAAATGATGGTTCAGCGACAACTCATCACTCAATGCAACAAAGTCTAGCTAAAGGAGAAGAGACAAGGTCGCAAATTAGATCAATTCTGTACCAAGTAATGGACACAGATGGCATGATTACCGAATTGAGTGGTTCCATTTG
>Ga0209652_1001652_pt1 | contig 18036 bp, 17 predicted proteins | sample SaaInl74LU_5_DNA_FD_184641 | JGI IMG/M metagenome (GOLD analysis project Ga0209652, IMG submission 184641) | Marine microbial communities from expanding oxygen minimum zones in the Saanich Inlet - ESP_74LU_5_DNA (SPAdes) (version 2) | ecosystem: Environmental > Aquatic > Marine > Intertidal zone...
TGGAGAACATTCAACTTTGCACAAGGTGTAAGGTAAACCGGCTGAACCACCTCAAATCCACATCCACCCATCACACATCGATCCATCGAGAATAAAGGCCTCATATATCCCTTCCCGTTGTAATCTTGTAGTCATTTGAGATTATTCCATGACATGGATGCTAACATAGATTAATTGACCCTCATTGACTCTCTGATGCTCATTTGAAATATGGCAAAGTTCGATTTAATGACCGATACGTCGTCACACACTAAATATTGAGACAGAACGACTGCACCATTCGATTCTATTGAAAATGGGTCTAGGGACTATATTTGGGGGTTGATAGACATAAGCTGGCTAGTGTTAATGCCATTGTGCTTCTAGTGGCACAGTAGTTTTGGGCAGATAACTAGTGTCCTCCATTGAAGAATAATCATGTACATACTGTTTTTTATTTGCTGTACACTAGTATTTTGACAATGGAATCTAGATTCCATCACACCAAAAAAGACCCACCAAAACTCACTATGGATATTGAACCCAAACGGACAGTTGTTACTGTGTTACATGAAATGATGGTTACAAGTGCGCTTTATCTCCCGCCACTTTTCATTGTCCAACTTTGCCAACTCTCAACGCAGACATGATTCATCAACCATGGCGAACAACACTCTCGGTAGCTATTGAACCATGTCGTCCACCCAAGCAGAACACCAACACCATGTCCACCATCTAACGCCTCGGAGAAAGGCTGCTAACAGTAATGCGGTGCCACCGTCTTTATATTCTTCAGCGGCAAAGGGAGGCACCACCCCTGTACCTGCCTCGGCCGATGTGCACAAAATAAATGCTGGTGGCGCAATCACTCCGTCTCCACCGTCGGCTGCTGCATCTGCTGCTGTGAAGCATTCACGGCTAGATGAAATCGATAGTGATGGCAGTGATAGCAGTGACAGTGATGGTGATAGTGACTCTTCATCATCATCGTCATGCACATCACAAACCAACAAGATCGATCGCACCGCCCTAACCAGCGAACTCGCCACCTCCAACATTGACACCACCGGCCTCTCCGACTACGAACTCCTCCGCCTCCGCAACATCAAACGAAACGAGGCCAAGCTGCGATCACTGGGATTATTCAGCGGCATCACGTCCAAAGCAGCAAACGGCGGCAATGATGGCAATAAAAGTGAGCGGGTGAAAAAGGCGGCAGAGACGAGGAGGAGGAATAAGATGTTGGCGAGGGAGAGGGTGGAGCGGCATGATAGGGAGATGGAGGAGTTGAGGAGACGCAAGTATGGGGATGACACTTATGGTGCTGATGATAACAATAATAACAACCATCATGGCCGAGTGCAACCACAAAGAACTGCCAAGGCCATCACCACCAGCTACTCTACCAAGGCGATTGTACCATCCAAACGACGCATACAGTGGGAGACCAATCTATCATCACTACGCTCATTTCACAAACAGTTCGGGACGTTTCAAATATCAGCTACTCAGCATGGCAGTGAGTACAAAAGTTTGCAGCAGTGGAAGTGTCGACAGCGAAAAGAATATCTGCTGTTCAAGGAGGGGAGGAAAAGTGTGTTGGATGAGGAGCAAGTGACGCTGTTGGAACAGTTGGGTGGTGATTGGTTGGTGGGTAGTAAGCGTGGTGGTGGTGGGAGGGGGAGGAGTGTCAATAGTGTGAGCAGTGTGTCAATGACGAGGAGTAGGAGGAGGACTACTCGACAATCGAGCAATTTGTGGACGGATTATTCAGATGATGATGATTATGAGGAGGAAGAAAAGATGATGGCAGAATGGGAAGAAGAGGGCACCGAGGATCAAGATGAAGATGGTGGTGATGAAGTTGTTATTGGAAGTAGTGATTCTTTTTCGATTGTTTCTGAAGAGTCGGAGGAGAAAGACAAACACCAATATGCAAAGAAGAAGAAACAGAAATCGAGTAGGGCGTATTATTCCGAATCAGACAAACATCATTATGGAAAGAAAAGGAGGAGTTTGAGTAGAGAGTATGATTCAGAGTCGGATGAATCGGAAGCTTATTCTTCGGAGGACGAGTCATTACAACGTCTACCGCAAAAACAACAACGACAACAACAACAACACCACCGCCGTTCCAAGAGCACATTACGAAGAAGTAGGCAGATGAAACGTGTCAAGAAGAGGAATAGGGGACGTCGTGATGATTCGCCACCAGTGAAACGAAGTAAGCGTCGATTGGTAAGCTCACTAGAAGTTGTTGCACCGGCAGAGATTGAGAGTAACTGGTCATCTCCACCACTCAAACGCTCTAGAACTTATGAAGATGATTACATGACACCACACCGCTCATCGAGACGTAGGATGTCAACTTATTCACTGAGAGAGGAGGAATCTATTGTCTCGGCAGAAGAAACATCATTCCAAGCGGGTTCTTCAAGGAGGAGACGAAAGCGGTATGTGCACCAGAGGTCATCTCGACGTGATGAGGGCTATGAAGAAGTTTTTGAAAAGCCCATGGATGAGATTATTGTTAGAGACGATATTGATAGTATGCAGGCCGAGCGTGATAAGTTGATGGCCGAGTATGGTGCGTTATATGGCCGTAAATGTGTAATACTTGAAAAGAGAGATCAGGTGGAGAAGGAGTTGCGTGGAATGGAGTTTGCTAGAAAGCTCTTGGCGGATGCGAGTGATTCATAGTGTGGGGGTTGATGTCGAACTAATATACGAGGATATAATCAAGAGGACAAGAAGTCTATAACGATGAGAACTATCGGTTGCGGCAGTGAAATGTGACGCTGCATGTGGATGCCGAAAATTACAAGAAGCAACAATGATGTCCTCTAGGTTATTTATACTATACCACATTATCCCATTAAAATATCTGCTCACCCTGCAAATGTAACTTACGTAGCACGAGCACCCTTTCCATAGTAAATAAAGATGCCAACGCACATCACTCCATAGCTCAACAAAATGAAGAAGCTTCCAGGAATGTACCAGCCTTCTCCCAACTCCGAGCTCCCTGTCGCGTAGAACAAGATCAAACCCATAATCCAGACGAGCAACGTACGCATATTCTTCCACACATTACGTGTCATAGAGCTGTTACAGCAGTCGCGGCAATGTTGAAAATGCCTGTCACTGTTACTAGCAAGGTCCATCCGATGGCGAGTCCAATCACGTTGTCCTTACTACTCAAACTGCTTGCGACGTCGGAAGGGTTCTCTCCAAGCAATGGTGCAATGGGAAAGTATAGGATAATGGCGATGACAATCCCATACGCACCTTCCATACCGACCAATAGAGCTGGTGGGAAGGCAGTTTCCTGCATAAACAACTCTTCGGTCAAGTCTTGGATTACACTCATGACGCTCTGTCCAAGAATCAACAAAATGCCAATAATTTGTTTGTTCACAGTCGATCCATCGTTGGTCTCACCGTCAGCTACGTTGTTGGTATCAAACACGCCAACAAGAATGATCCCTAAGGTGACTGCTGAAACTCCTACCCATCGTACGCAAGTGATTTTCCTCCCACGTACGAGTCTGGTTGCACAGACACTCAATACGAGTTCCATACCTGAGATTAGCATCTCGGCGACTGATGCGGCTACAAAGACCAAAGAGGCACAACGCATTGCAGAATTCAAAAGGTTGAAGAAAGCTGGGACGGCTGGTTTTAGATACCAAGGGATGTTGGCGTGACAGTTGCGTGTCCTTGAGTGTGTAGGGAGTCCATGTGTGCTTACACTAATCTGGCAGCGTATCTGGCGGCGGCGGGCGGTGTCAAGGGTCTTTGCCGACATACGTGCTGATTTAGCTCGATCCAAAAGACTAGGCTTCTTGGCCATAGGCTTTTTGATTTTGACCATCTTTCCCGAAGTATTGACTGGATCTAAACTTGTGGACGCTGATTTGTCTTCAAGCTGATCTTCAATCACGGCGCCGTCGCTCTATTTCGTTCCATCTGCTGCAAAAGATATGCTTGCCAGCGCACGTGCAGCAATTGCAATTGATGTGTTTGTGCCTTCCTCATGTGCAAACTTCCGCCTCTGGCTCTCCGCCTCCGCCTCCTGATCCTTTGCTTTATTTTTATTCAGAGACACAACAATCCCGCCACTTTCCAACTCCAACTCATCATCTGGGGTGGCGTAATCTGCAATAGTTATGCTCCCTGGCTGTTCTCCTTCTGCTGCTATCTTTGATATTCTGGGAAGAATAGCGCGGTCATCCCAAACGAGATGATAACCGCAGTTTTTCAATAGGACCATGATGTTGTATGGAATCAAGCTCAATGCTTGCCCGATGAGGTAGAGCAATGTTAGAAAGAGCGGATGATTGAAACCGAGCTGATAAAAGAGCTTGGCGGTGACTGATCTAGCTGCCCCAGTCAGCACCATTGCCCCTAGTATGAATGAAACTTTAGCTGAATACATGTTTTTGTGTTTTTGTTGTGTTAGAGGAGCACTATGTAATTATGCTGGGCATGCTTTTACTTTATTCCTATTCGTTTTATTGAATCCATTCTGTTCGTTGTATATATTCTCGATGTGCATGATAATTGACAACTTCAACATCAAATGTCGCTACAGATTGCTTGCGTAAAGCTCGGACAAGTTATGTCCATCCAAGAGTAAATATGCGTCGCATCGCGGGTCGGCTTAACGCCTTAGTTAGTTCGTTTTCCTTTCACATAGAGACAGATGATTTGTCGAACTCCTCGAGGTTTAGATGTAGATCGTAGATCGGACCAGCAAACCTTGAGTGTTGGAAAGTGTCGTAACAAGATAGACAATACTAATTCCTACTTTAAATTATACGCGGTTGTCACTGAATCACTTGTCTCTTGAAGAGTTGCATGTGTTTGTTAGCCAGATTTGCAAAATACAAAATACAGAGTGTTTGATTCTTACTGATAGTGCATGAGATGCTCAGGGCATGTTTACCACACAGCCAATATCAGACCTCTACAATTTCTTGAAAGAGGATGGCCACCTCTTGAGGAACTCACTTCTTTCTTGCCCTTCTCTCATGGCAGCTGTAGCGGCATGCTGATTGGGTAGGTTTGAGTTGCAGCAGTCATCTCAAATTCTGACCCAAACGCAGTAGATGCATCTTGTGCATTGCGATATGCCCCGTGCCTCCTGCACACTCCTCCTTTGACAGATACATTTGTGCATCCTTCAATGTTGCATCGTTTGACCTTTGCCCCATGCCTCCGACACACTCCTCCGTGGATGGCATTATTTGTGCATCCTTTGCTGCTGCATCGTTCGATCTTTGCTCCATGACTAACGCATACTCCTCCTTTCACAATGTGTCTTTTGCATCCTTCACTGCTACATCGTTTGACCTTTGCCCCGTGCCTAATGCACACACCTCCTTTCTGAGCAAACTTAGTGCATCCTTCGCTACTGCATCGTTTGCGCTTTGCATGAGCAGAGCATTCATAGCTGTACTTCTTTTTGGCCACCGTTGAAAATTCTCGCTTTTTTCGTTTCGCAGCACCTTTGCTTTGTGGACTAGATAATGATTCTTCACTTTGGTTCTTCACAGGTGTTCTCTTCCGAGCTGAAGTTGATGCAGATATAGTTGATATCTTCTTGCTCTCGGTCTCGGTAGCTGCGGCCGCTGCCTCCGCTTTCCTCAGCTGACTCTCCCTGTAGATCAAGACAGCCACATCATCGTCGTCCCCTCCACCATCGTTTGCTGCTGCCATCGTCTCAGCTTGACTCTTCGTTGACATGATGTTTTAATACATGAGGATTCTTGTGGTTTGGTGTTGTGTTAGAGGAGCGCTATGGATTGCAGCAAAGAAGTATACTACTTCTTATTACAAGCTCGGGCAAGTTATTTTCCATCCGAGAGACACAGCCGAGACATGCAAATTGAGGAAAGTGACTGGAGTCATCGGGGCTGGGGCACTTTACCACCGCACCATTAAGCCTTTGCACTATTTGAGGGCATCCCCCTACCGAGCCTCTGCAGAAATGATCAAAACTACCCGAAGTCTCCATTTTTGGCTTCAATTTAGGTCAATATTAACCCAGTCTTTGTAGAGGGCGATCCCCCGATTTCCGAAAATGGTGGGTCATCAGGCTCCGGAATTGAATGCCAGATGGTAAACGTGGAATATGCTAATAACTAACTTAGCGACTAAAACAAGACAACAATGTGTCTCTCCCTACTTAGTTAGCGTTGCTATTGAGCCCGTTAAAACCCGCTTGCCCAGCCCGCTTTTGTGACCCGCACATGTGTTCCTTATCCTCTTGAGAAGTCCAACGACCCTGACCAGTAAGAGAGTGGAGTGAAGGTTGCTCTAGAAAGCTCTTGCCGGATGCGATATATTCGTTGGGTTGGCCCCCGAAACAGATGAGGATACAGTACAATAAGTAAGGGGATAGATCGCCTATTTTGTGTTGGATCAATACTATCATTCTAATTAAATTTACATAAAAACATCGACTTGGTACTACGCATGCAACAAAGAAATTAGCTAGGCCCTGTTTTCAACAGCCTTCCACTTACTCATCACTGAGCTAAAATTTGATGTAGCGGATACATCATCGTCATCTCTCCCGTCTTCAATGGCGACAGTTTGAACGGGTGGTTTGGAGAACCTGTATTTACTAGGCACATATTCTGAGTGCTTCGTTTCAGAACTAGCTCCCTTCATCCATGCTGGAGTCGGCCGTGCATTCCTCCTCACACTCACAACAGGTCCAGAGTTATTGCCACTTGTAGAAGCTGAGGGTGCTGATGATTGAGGACGAACCCCCTTCAGCCATTCAGGAGTTGGCCTGTTAGTGCGAGTTACTGGGCGAGCGTGGACTGATGGAGTTTCGTTTGATGAGTTGTTGACTTCCTCCCAGGCAGGAGAAGAGCTTGGCGGTGCAGCTTGGCTTTCCATCTTCACTTCCACATCAACCTCCTCCTTCCCCCTGCTCTCGGGCGCAGATTGATTCTCTTCCGTCACTTTTACATCGGCCTTCTTCTGATCGATGCTCTCGCTCGGGCTTGACTTCTCTTGATGGGCCTTCCTCATCAGGGCTCTCGATTCTCTCTTGCGTTGAAGTGCTGCCTGAGCACGCTTGTTCAACTGGTTCGTTGCCGATCGCTCTTCCTTCTTTGCAGTTGTCGCCTTCGATTCCACTTCTTCTTCTTCTTCCTTTGCCATTACTTTCACTTCCTCCTTAGCATCTTCTTCCTTTTCATGCTGCTCCAAGATCTCCGTAACCTCATCCTCGTCCTTCTTCTTCTTTTTCTTCTTTTTGGTAGCCTTGTCTTCTTTGACATCGAAATCTCCTTCCCAAGTGGCAAACGAGTTCCCAAATGATAAGAATGATTCACCACTCTTTCCATTATTCGCAAGGGTGAATGAAGTTGCTCGGTCAAGGAATGGGCTGTTGCTAGTAGAACTTTCATCCTCAAATGGCTTGGGTGTCAAAAAGTTAAAGTCGCTCAGGGTGTCGTAGTTTGGCCGGATATAGCCAGAATCGGCGGCGTAACTGGTGATGTCTTGATTATTTGGACGAGATGTGCTGCTTGTGTCACTATTGCGACGAGAGTGGCTTTGCTCAGCACTCGTTTGGCTACTCCTATTTTTGGATTTCAGCGCCCCCACAACCCTAGCCTTCTTCTCGAACAACGTGGTTGGTAAGCAAACAATTGTCCCCTGCTTGCCTTCTAATTCGATACGGTCTTGAACACCAGGTACATCTTCTAGACACACTCGCTCTTCTACTTGAGGCGACAACTTGCCCTCTGACAACAAAGTAAGCAAGAACCTCAAGTCCTTCTTGAACAGAATCTGATCTTCCTTGGCACTTGCCCAAATACCATCATAAGTTGAAAACTGTTGAGAGCAGGTCAATTGACAATTAAACTTTGCCGAGACAAACGCTCCCTTGGCCTTGTTGGCAAGATCGTGAAGGAACTCTCTTCCATCGAAGCTATCATCACTAAAGATGACATTACAATTATCATCGTGATTGATATTATTCGGAGGCTGAACGTACACCATGCCCCGATCTTGGCCCAAAAGACTCATGAACGACTCAAACGTTTCTGGAGTAGGAAGTTCCTGAACCAATACCAAACTCAACTTTTCTTCCACAAACAGCTCCCATCCAAACGTCTCGGCGCCCAGTGGCGTGGCACCCATGTCTCTCAAACGATCATGTACGCCCGATGGTCCAGTGGCAAAGATTTGAGATGCACCAAGCTCCACCGCCAACTCAATCAGTGCTCGTCCCAACTCGGTATCTCCATCTTGAACCAATAGCGATTTACCACTGAGTTGATTCAACCCATACCGATCATGCATATCCGAAAGTCCCAACTGGATAGCCTGAAAGGCGGTGGTATACAATCGAGTCATGCACGAAGCCATGGCTGCATCGACATTACGGGGAACATTCACCACCAACGCAGCATCTACCAGAGTATATTGATGATTATTCGACTTTTCATCCTTGTATTCAAATGGATAAATTGCCGCGACACGATCATCCACCTCAATACCATGAATGGCACGAGCATGTGTTGACAATTGCACCACTCGTCCAATACAATCGAGGCAGGTGGTCTCTACACCAATGGGGAGGGATGTGGCACATCGTACACCTGGTCGAGTCATGAGATCACGTTTGTCCACTGTGGACGCTTCGATTTCAATGAGAACATCATTCTTGTGACGAGGTCGGGGGATGGCATGTCGTCGGTCCAATCTTAATATGGCATCGGGTAGATTACGTTCTGCTACACCGTTGGTTGGATTGGTATGATCTAGAAAGTGGAGTTTTTCGTAGCGAGTAAAGAGCTGCTTGGCACTGCCCGGGTGAGAAGAGGATGCATCCACTACCTGTGCACCACTCGGTCCATCATCACCAAATGCAGCTGCTTGCTCATTGCGATGTTGTTGTCCATGATGAGTCTGCTGTTGTTGATCAATAAAGTTCTCGATAGAAGTTTGACGTTGCACCGGAGAAGAGTTATTGATTTGACGAGAAGTGGCATCATCATCGTTGCGTTGCTCAAAGAAATGTGGATCACCAGTGGCGATACTTCCAGATAGGGCCGTGTCTCGTGATGAGTCAGTGTTGGTTCGACATCTGGGTGACGAGTCGTTGGTGTTGGTACGGCCTCGGGATGTTCGGGTGGTTTCGAGCTTTTTGAGGACTTGATTGTCGAATTGGTAGGGGTCCGTGTCTTTTGGGTTGGATGAAAGAGCCGGCATCTTTGCTTTGCTTTGATGCAATTGAACAAGGTGTATGGATGGATGGGCGTCGATTGAAGGAGCCAAGGTAGATAAAGTAGTGGAGAGGAGCTCAGAGTAATTGCAAGCCAACACACAATATCATTTCATCTACACTGCTCCTACACGTTTGTAATGGTGAAAGTAGTGAGCAGGTATGTTGCAGGGGAGCGAACACTGTAAACGTGAAGAGTTTTACACCACCCAACTGACGAGCTGCGCATTGTTGATGACTTTGGGAGAGAGTTGAGGCATCCAACAAAAGAGCAAACATTCAAATGTCATCTAACATGGCGCACCTCTCCCCTCGGGTTATTGTGGTTGAACTTTTGAAGGGGGTAGGTATTGTGAACAATCTTATCAAACAACATAATTCGTAGAGGTATGAAAGAATAAATGTATAAAGGGTTACTATTTCAAAGAACATTTGTCACATCTCACATCAAATCTCCATTTGTCACAGAGATCCGTGTTCCCTTCATTGCATTGCATTACAGGACCACCACAATGAAAAAGTGGCATTATAATTCAGCAGCCGCTCTACTACCATTACTAGCGCCATCAGCAGTGCTACCATCTGCGGCGGCAGCATCAGACGACAATGATCAATGCAGATTATATCTTGCCGAGTCGACAATTCCCGGCGGTAAGTTTTCATAAAATCTATACATCATGCTCATTACACACAGCTCATCCTCATCACTCCATACAACATCTAATCATCACATCACCACAGCCGGCCTAGGAATATTCACAGGAGTCAACCTCCCATCGAACACCCCCGTCGCCGAACCCGACATTGTCATCCCACTCGCCGACTACGAATGGCACACGGCCATGGCACAAGACTTTCACTTATTATGGGGCGAATACTCCTGGCAGACTAACGAGGTGTCCATGGAAACTGACATGGTAGTCGGTAGTGCATTGGTGATTGGAACGGGTTGTATGCCCAATTGTAACTTTGCACTCATTAATGCTCATGAGGGTAAGCCGCAATATGGTCATGCTGGGTTGACAAGAAAAGATCATGGGGTGACTGGTTTTACGGGATTTCATAATCAGCGCATGGTGACGGATCGAGATATTCCTGCGGGTGGGGAGATATTTGTGAATTATGGAGAGGCTTGGTTTACAACGAGAGGGGAGCAGATGGCAACTGTCCCATTTGAGGCGAATTTTGATTTGGTCGATGAGTTTTTGGTCAAATTCAAGAATATAAGTCTCAAGTATCAGACTAGTGAGAATCCAGATTTTACCAAGGATTTATGGAGTATTGTTGAGGCAGAAGCAAGGGTCATACCGACAAGGACTGGTAGTGCTCTTCCATTGACATTTGAGGATATGCAATCGGCACAAACGGTTGGAGCGGCAGAGAGTCGTCTACCCTACAGTATGAGGACGGTTGAGTGGTTGAATGAGAATGGAAGATGTATGGATAACATTCGACCGGGAAACTCGACAATCCGTGATGCAGGGAGGGGTGCCTTTGCGTCTAGATTCATTCCCAAGGGAGGATTGGTTGCACCGGGACCTGTTCTACATATACCAAACAAGGCAGCAATGAACATGTACGAGACTAATCCACTGACGGGTAACAGAGATACCACCGAAGAAAGTGGAAAGCAACTTATTTTGAATTACTGCTTTGGTCATGGGAAGAGCACTTTGCTTTTGTGCCCTTATACGTCTCCATCGGCATATATTAATCACAGCCGCAAACCAAATGCTAGAGTTGTGTGGGCAGACGACACAACTAAAAATCACAATGCCGACTGGCTGCAGGAAGGTGTCGAGTTTCTAAAACAACAAGAAGCAATCGGTCTATCACTTAATTTTGTAGCAACTCGAGACATTCGGCCTGGAGAGGAAGTATTTATTGACTATGGGCGTGAGTGGGAGAAGGCATGGAAGAAATATGTCAAGGAGTGGAAGCCTCCTGTTGATTCAGATGATTTTGCGCCTGCTACTACATTGCAAAAGGCTGTACTGCAACACGATGATCTTTTGATTCCATTACGGACAATTTCGGAGCAAGAAGATGAGCCATATCCTCAAAACTTGGTATTTTACTGCCATACTGCTAGTTTTGGAACTTCAGAGGATATGGCAAACGAAGGGTTGTACCTGTGGGGAGAAGACGTGTGGGAGTATGAGTGGAGTGAGTGGAATGATTGGAGTGGATGGGAATTTGATGCGAACAATTCGGCACGCTGGACTCCAAAGTTTCCTTGTAAGATCATTCATCGTTCAGAAGAAGCAGTATTTGATGACGATGGGAACAATATTGGTCACAGGTATTCTGCAATATTGCTTACGGAAGATGAAGTCGAGGAGAACATGTGGGCAGAAATAATAATACCACAAAACGAAAAGCATGTGATACATGACATTCCAAGGGCGGCTATCACAGTGAGGGACAAGATGTACTCAAAGAACGAATTCTTGCATGGTTCTTTCCGGCATGCAATGATGATACCAGAAGACATCTTCCCTAAGGCATGGATAAATTTGTGATATATGATAAAGCTTAATTTAATTCATCATGTCAAGTCATTCCTATCTATACTTTTCTTTCTACATCGTACAACATGCACCCTACCACTTCAATTTGCCTCCCAAGCCATACTTCTCCAACAGTCCCAAGTAATAAGGCCAAAGCTGCTCCTTCATCTTCTCGCCACGCAACTCGTTGTTTCCATCTTTCGTATAGAGATCAAACTTGTTAAAAAGCTGGACCCACTTGATTCTTTCGTAATCATCTGGCTTCATAAGATGACGGTAAGCTCCTTTATCATGCCATGGGTATGCCTGTTGAGTAAAGAGTATTGTTAGTGTTTGAGCGAAGCAAGAAAACACAAGCAATTGCATTGGTTAGTTCTTACTGAGTGGTATCGCACCATGTCCAATCCTTCACGAGGAATGGAACAATCGTTGGCCACTGTTTGTTGAGGATAGAATCAAGTTAGAAGAAATATCGTGCATTGCAATTTAACTTCAAATCACAGGTCCACTCACCCAACATTCTATACATATATTCATCATGACCCCAGGCGAACTTGAGTTCATCTAAACCACAGTTTGGCTCATACATTCCATACTTGGTGTTGTACTGTGGATTGGACATGTCAGGGTTGAGCGGATTGAACTCGGGGAAGACGACAGCCTCGTTGGGAATACGACAGCCAACGACCCATGTGTCGCCCCCTAGTGCCCATTGCTTGCCCTTGGGAGAGTATCCATCTTGACCATCTGCTCCATCACCCCAAAGGAACATGATCTTCCCTACATCATGAAGCAGGCCAACAAGCTGTAGCCAATCAGGATGACCCGCCTTACGTATCCCTTCTGCAGTTTGGAGCAGGTGCAGCAAATTCGGCAGATCCATATCAGGATCACTTGCATCGATGTAATTCTCCAGCTCGACAAATGCTTCTTCGATAGTCATGAGCCTTCGATACGCTCCATTCTCAAAACTGTACTTCTTCTCCATGCGGTTGTAAAACTCGACAGTTTGATTGGTCCGCATGTCTTTGTAATGCTGGATGACTCGCTCGGATGTGTCAGTGATGCTGTAGGTACGAAATTCTTCCTCCTTCTTAATGGATGCGTTGATAGACTTGATGCTCGGAGGAGGCATCATCGCAGGTGCTTCACCATCGACGGTGGTCATAGTTGTTGATGGTGTTTGATGTCGATGATGTTTGCTTATTGAAATCTGCAGTTTCATGCGGTAAGTAGGCGGTAGGTTTCATGTCTCATGGTAATGGGTAATGGGTGATTGTGATTGCTCAAAATTCGGCGGAGTAGACACCTTCTCCCGCACTTTTTGGGATGGGTGTCTTCCCTCTTCCATCGGCGTTTTCCGCCAAAAATCGAAGCCGGCAAACTGAACGAACAGTACAATAGCCTCCATCCTCTCTTTGCATTGATGAAGATACAAATACCATGGTGAAAGAGCAGCAGCATCAGCGTCGTCGTGCCCCAGTCATCCGGGGCAGGAAGCGGTCTGGACGAGCCAGGACGGCAGCACGAAGTTCCACGAGAGCGACGGCTGCTACGGTACAAAGAAGAACAAGAGGCACAAATCTTGCAGCATCAACCCGTTCGGCGGCTGCAGCGGCTTCTAATCATTCATCGGCGGCCACTACTGCACAGCAGGTACAACTCCGTAATATAAGAGCTGAGAAAAGGCGTCTATTGCAGCAGTTAGCTGAAAGTGAGCGCCGTGCAAAAGTGGCTGAGGAAGATCGGGATAAGTTGCTGGCCGATGAAGTGATTAATGATTTGAATAAAAGTGGCCCTGTATTGAGAGACAGAGGTACTGAGCTTTGGCAAAACGTTTGGTGTCAGGATGATGTCAGCATGGCGTTGACATTCCCAACCAGCAAGTCTGTAGTATGTGAATCTGTTGATGAAGTGGGGGGTAATGATATGCCAGGTGTCTACTCGTCAGGTGCCATCAGCAATGGTCGTACGACGCAATCTATTTGGATGAAGGGCAAGGGATATACACTCGTTGGGCTTGTGACATGTGACGAAGAGAAGGCTGCTCTTCGTCATCGTGCTGGCGAAGACTTTAGACAAATGCCTCTGATGTCATGTGTTTACTCTGCGCACCGGGATGCCCGAGAGGGCGATGTGTTTACCATTGAAGTTGATATGATTGAACGTCGTGCAGTGCTATTCATATCAGATAAAGATGCATCTCGCCAACTAATGCCTCATAAAACGTGGGAGGGATTACCCGAGAAGGTCTGGGTGGCAGTCGCTTTCAAGAGGAATAGCGAGAGAGAAGCGGTATTGATGCCTTGTATACATCATAATGTGACGGAGGAGTGATATGGGACTAGTTTCGCTCGTGCTCGTCATGCCATATCCTCTTATGAGTACAGCTAGACAAGTATCAAGTATTCGCTATTCAATCGGCGCAGCTCTCGGCTCTCGTCTTGGATCAACAGCTTGAGAATAGTAGTAATGGCATCTCACATAATTTTAGACGTCAATGTTTTCTAGTTCTTGCAACCCTAACCTTCTCAATCATAAGCACGGAAGTTCCAACAACTGCTTATCAACATCTATCCCAGCGTGAGAAACGCCGGGATGGCATTATTTTAGGTCACACGTGCTGCCTCGTGAAGCCATCTATGCGGGTAGAGCTAGTAGAGAGAAAGTCCCAATGTTGAGATCCTATCAGTGGTCTTGAGAAGCATGATGAATACAAAATGTTGCGTCGAAGATGCAGCGACGATAAGAACTTGGTATTACAGTATTTAGTCTTTGCATGTCGGTCACTCCCTTGAAGATTTCATTTGCCGATCTCCTCCTTTCTTGTAGATATGTTGCTCGGCGCCAAAAATGGGTCTTCGTAGAGAATGCATGCAGGATGCAGGTCTCGTGAGTAGTCAAGCAACATGAACATCTTCTTTCATACACCCGCATTGCTTTTGTACTCATATTAACTACTCTAGCTCAACTGCGGTTCATTTCCAACTACTCAGCATATAACATTAACATACTTAAACTTAACAGAGCATGGCAAGCAGAATCAAAATCACTTCCCTCTTGCGTCGTCGCAGAGGAGATGACGCAATGACATTGCCGACGTCGATGACCGGTGCTGATGATAAACGCTCAATTAAGTTGGGTAGACGTAGAAAGTCGTCTTGGTCTTCAGATCAAATATATTCTGGGATTTGGAGTACTATCACTCATGATCATGATCTTTTACCGAGACAAAGGAATAATCTCACCGCGTCTGCGGGTGGCGATGCGGACATATAAACATCAAGATTGGCGCAATTGGGGTCGACACAACTTCCGCAATGAATTTCAATGCAGTCGTCATCTTCGTGAAACAACGAAATCGGTTCCTACGCTTGACTACTGGCAAACTCTGCGTGATGTATACAACAGCGAAGTTGATAGTTCGTTTGTATTTGATGATCTGCCTCCAACACAAGGCTATACATTAAATGAGAACGGGGCACCTCCGTACTATGCCAAACTTTCTCCTGGTAAAGGTCGCAGTCTTTTTGCCTCTCGTGATATCAAGGAAGGAGAATTAGTAGATGGCATTGAGGGCGGGACAAAATCTGATATGATATTTACTACTGTCGAGGCATTGCAGCGTTATTTGTTGGCATTACCAGAGCCAATGGCTTGTGATGTGCTTGAGTGGTCGTATACGCAGAAACTTGTGAAGGGAGGACCAGCAGTGCTCCTAGTTGCGAGTGATATTTCAAGTTTGATGAACGACGCCTGGGGTGACGATGTTGCTAATGTCGAGCCGAAGGACAAGACATCATCCACATTGCTCTACGCTAATCGTGATATCGGGAAGAATGAAGAAATCTTGATGAGTTATGGAGTGTTTCCACCTGGATTATGGTAATTATATGTTCGGATCACACTGTACAAACATCTGCAGGGGTCGTCTACAGGGGGTTGAAACATACGAAGGAAGGATTTACTAATTACCTAGTCATCTACATATTAAGCATAGAGTCATCGTTTACAATAATCCAAACTCTTTCCAGCCTTTAAAATTCATAAAGTCCAGGCTGAAGAAACTGCCATAGTTGCAAAGTACTTCCTCCCCTTCCTTGATATCACGCTTAGCGTACTCATCAATCTGAAAAGGCGATAGGAAAAAATGTAATCAAGATGAGAATACAATATGAGTTCTGCTACTTGAGCATACAGATGAAATGCACACTCTGACTCACCATGCAGTATTTTCCGTCAATGCATCCATCATTCGATTGCGATCCTCCATCATTCATCAAAGAATGGTCGTCCATCACGCACAGAATTGCTGATTCACCATTCGGTCCAAAACTGCTCTGGGGCCACGAAAACTTCATCAAGTCACAAGCTTCACCATCATCTGTCAAAGCCTCCAAGAAACGTTGGAAACCGTAACCATTGGAGAAATAAGCATAGTTTGTTGTTTGCCCATAGATCATCTCCCCCTTCTTGATATCTCTTGCTGCAAATACTCCACGTCCCTTCCCGTCACTTGTCTCTCCTGCTTTGGTGGGCCGGACAAAGTCAGGAGGAGCTATTGATGTGATAAAGTCGGGATCAATCCTTCCACCATGCTCCTTCCAAATAGCATGGAATTTCTTCCAATATGCTTCGGAGTAGATGGGCCGAGTTGAGTTGAGAATCTCATCACAATTACGTGATTCATAAATTTGTTTTAGTGTGGATGAAGCTGGCTTTCTATTTTCCCAGTAGTTTACTTCCTTAGCCTTCAATAGATTGGGCTCGACCATCAATACAATTTGATATCCAATTACTATGACACATGTTAGCTTCGCCACCTTCAGAATGGTCAATCTTTTGTGCAAGGAGTTAGCCTTTGTTGAGTTTGTTTTGTCACCAGATGACAGTGGCAAGACACTGTTACTGTTACTGTTGTTAGGTCTCCGCATCTTTATTTCTGAAGCATAAGTGAGAAGGACTTTCAGACACAAGAAGTTATTGGTGTGTTGTTGTTTGGTGGTGGTGGTGTTTCATCTGCATGCATTCTGCATGCTATGCTCAAAACAAAGCGGGACGAAATGGGACGGAGGAGGGGTGAGTGGCACTAAATTTCTTACTCGGGAAGGCGTTTGAGTAACTTGAGTACCGAATGCACATGGTACATGACTCATTTTGTTGCCTGTTTTTTCTTCCAAGTTGCATCGCTAGTCTCTTCAAAACTGTACATCCTTATAATGACTCTGTTTCTGAGTTGGTCGACTGTTTGGGAGGCTAATACCGATCCCTACCATACTGTTACTGTTGGCAGAGAGATGGTGGATGTGGATGAGTTCCTGAATGACGGTGAGGTTGTGGTTGCGAGGTGACACTGACAGGCCACTCTTCTCTCGACTCTGATCTCCCAATGTATGAAGAAGTTTCTTGTCAGTCGGATGAGCTGGGATCCGGCAACAACTTCGTGGAAGGACAAATGGATTTTCAGTTTGCTCAGTTTGCACACTGTCAAAGTACTCCCACGCCCACGCGCGGTGGACTGTCATGTCGAACGCTGGGCGTAAGCGTAAAAGGTCTGATTCAACGATTGTTGGGCATCATTATCTTTAGTGGATGTATCGTGATGCTGTGAGCCACTCAAAGGTCCAGTGGCTACACTCATGCTGATCGAGAAAGGATTCCGATGAAAACGAAGGACTTTCTGTGGGTCGTAGACGCACAGGATCTCTTACCAAGAGATCGAGATCGAGGAAAGAATTTCAAATTGAGTGCAGAATAAGAGAGTGGATATCATAAGACATAAGACGTCTCTACAGGAAGTGATAAAAACTTTCACTCAATCAGATGATGCGGGAATATCTGCTTGAATTATGATCCGACTGTCACTATTCAGTCAAGTAAGTGGCATCGGCTGGAATCTCCATTTGGATATTGATAGCGCTTTGAGGATGGGTCTACAATGATCGAACTCATATTAATAAAAGAGTTGACAAAGAATATGATGAAAGTGATGATAATGTCTGGTGCTGGTGCTGGGCTAACGTTATGCCTGCGGAGAGTTGATGATTTCTTGACTCGATGATAGAGTGCAGCAGGAGCAGGAAAGAAGAAGAAACATCTGTTTGTTTGTCGTTTAATATAATTACAACACACACCCCCTCACTTGTTTGTTCTTCCCATAACTCTCGTTCATCACTGCAGTCTGCTGTTCTTACTGTATCTAAGCCGACAATGTAGTTGTAATTTGATGAACCTGACTGACCAAAGTATCCACCACCTCTCCCCCAGCACCAGCAGCACCACCATCACCCCCTT
>Ga0209652_1001653_pt1 | contig 18030 bp, 16 predicted proteins | sample SaaInl74LU_5_DNA_FD_184641 | JGI IMG/M metagenome (GOLD analysis project Ga0209652, IMG submission 184641) | Marine microbial communities from expanding oxygen minimum zones in the Saanich Inlet - ESP_74LU_5_DNA (SPAdes) (version 2) | ecosystem: Environmental > Aquatic > Marine > Intertidal zone...
TGTAAAAAAACACTTCAGAAGTCCGACACCACCATCGCAAACCACCGCAGCAAGTAGTAGGCGGCGACGATGCGTGGGTGCTATACTACGACCAGAACTGATGGATAAAACTGCAATGGCGATTGACGTTACAGCCCATCAACAAATGTTGAGTGTGGTGTCAAGAATACCGGCCAGCAGTGGGCTCAAGAAGGCTTCATCGATGGACAGCAATTTAGCGTCCTTGGCGGCAGAACAAACTGCCGCCGGTGAGAAGGAGTCACATACATGTGGGAGATGGACGGCAGCAGAGCACGAAGCGTTTTTAACGGGGCTCAAAATCTATGGGAGGGAATGGAAGAAGGTGGCGACTTGTATTCCAACCAGGACGGCTGCACAGATTAGGTCTCACGCTCAGAAATTTTTCGCTAAAGTTTCCAAAGAAAAGCAGCAGTTGGAGCTGTCTGCGTTGAAGCTTCAATCTTTGGCCGCTGATGACGACACGCCACTAAGTGTGGTTGAAACCTATGCGGCTGCAGCAGAGCGATCACCGCTGCACTCCCTCACTGTGAAGTCAATTCTTGAAAACCCATCTAGTGCAGAATTCCGAGTTTCCAAGACATTGGCATCACTTCGAAACAAGTATGAGACACTCGAGGCTGAACTAATGCAAAAGAAAGCACCTGCCTCGCCAGATTCCACTTCATCAGGTTGTCCTGCAACACTGGCTTTGGCAATGGAGCAAAAGTCTCTGCGGGAGGCTGCCGAGGCAAGATATGAATTGAAGAAACTCAGTCCTCCTACCCAAACGAAGCAGCAGGTTGATGTACCCGAAGAACCAAACACCATCCCTCACGTGTCGCTTGCATCGATGCCATCACGTAGTAGTGGAGTATTTGATTCAAGCCAAGTGCTTGCCCTGTCTCAGGTCTGTAGCAATCTTGTGAAAGAGAAACAGGGAAACAGAAGCATGCGCATTAGCACTATCAAGGATGAACAACGCAGTGCTTCCCTCCAATTGATTCGAGAGCAACTCATGAACCATGATCGCCCTTCAAAAATCCAAAAGACTGGACATTCTTCCGTGTGATGTCCATATCAATGTTATTCAATATCCATCCAATATCAGGCAACGTCAAGAAAAATTCAGCAGCTAGTGCCTACCTGAAAAATGAGATGCATGTACTTCATTATTGATTGAACCAGGCCCTTTTTCGAGAACAATCCGACAATAGAGTGTCGGCCTGGTCAAACATACTCTTCATACTTTAGCTCGTGTAGAACTTGTGTCTATGACAGATACACCACCGTTTGTACAAATGTCCACTCAGCATTGCATTCCAGCTTTGATCAATACTACTGGAATAAAATGTTATGTGCTTTTAGATCAATGTAAAGAACACTTTCCCTTCCCTGAGTCGTTGACAACGAATAGAGATATATACTAGTAGACTCTAGGGCAGTAATACTGATGTAAATAAATGTTTTTGAAACCAGCATAATATTTCTACACTTTTACACTGGAGCATATTTGTTGTTTCATCTTTTTTAGGCATGTATCCCTTGCCTGCTTCTGCTTACTTATCCCCATTAAGTATTCACAGACCTGTATCTCGTCGGTATTGTTGTAAATCGGCAATGCTCGTCAAAACATAACCATGTCTTCTGCAAAATCTTTTCAATTCGGGTAGCCTTGCCATCTCCGTAGGATGTTCTTCTGATACAATTTCACAAAGAAGCCCAGCCGGTGAAGATCCTGCAAGCCGAGCAAAATCTACTGCGGCTTCTGTGTGTCCATCACGGGTTAACACACCATTCTCTTTTGCTCTAAGTGGGAAAATGTGTCCGGGTCTGTGAAAGTCACTTGCTTTTGCATCCATATTTGCCAATACTACACTCGTTTTCGCCCTATCAGTGGCACTGATTCCAGTTGTAATACCTGCAAAAAATTGTTTATTGAGTTGAGTGAGAAAGATTTTAATGACAAGCACGACAGTTACATAGGGTGACATCAGCAATCTTACCATGTTCTTTTGTCGCATCCACAGACACGCTAAATGCAGTTCCTTTTGGATCTTCGTTGTTCACAACCATTGGAGGCAGTTCTAGCTCGTCCATTCGCTTTCCCTCCATTCCAATGCAAATAACACCGGAAGAATAGCGAATGAATTCTGCCATTGCCTCTGGTGTGCATTTATCTGCAGCCATGATGAAGTCCCCTTCGTTTTCACGACTTTCATCATCAACGACAACAATAAGTTCTCCTCGCTTCACTGCGGCAATTGCATCTTCGACAGATTGACGACCAAAGCAATATCCATTTTCTGCAGCTACAACTCCAGATTGACTGGCATCATCCATTAATGCTACCGCAATCGCCGCAGCTGCCATCTCTTCCCCTTCGGAAATGAACTCCTCTGCAACTGGTTGTCCATTGTTGAGTAAAATATCCACATGAGTATAATCCGAAGAAATTACAGAGTCCGGTGAGTTGCTGAGCATATCTCCAAAGTTTGAGTGATTCATCCGATCCTGCTTTGTTTGTAAATACGCTTTGTTGTAAGGGTTGGCTTTTGGCACCACCATGGAAATCGTCCCTGCCACATCAACTCCCAACGCGCGAAGTCTTTCAATCTTACGAGGATTGTTTGTCATCAAACGAATAGAATCGATTCCCATATCCTTTAACAAAGAAGGAACCACTCCATATTGACGCGCATCTTCGGGGAAGCCGAGGTGAGTATTGGCGTCAACAGTGTCGAGTCCTATGTCCTGCAGAGCATATGCAGCAACTTTATTAGCAAGTCCAATTCCACGACCTTCCTGCTGAAGGTAAATGATAGCTCCACCATTTTCCCGGATGTATTCTAGTGACATTTTAAGTTGTTCTTTACAGTCACATCTAAAGATGAAGAGCAGTATGCATTATCAGATTGGGTTCTTGACAGTGAAATGAAGGTAAAATCAAATAGAGACGACAATGCAAAACTTACCTCTTGCTACGAAATACCTCGCTAGTAAAACACTGATCATGAATTCTCACCGGTACCTCTTTTGCACCACCAAGTTCACCTCCTTTGCTTCCAAATGGTGGTTTATCCGTGCAGTAAATCACACAAGGTTCACTGCCCAAACCAGCTCCAGCTCCAAGGGGATTGGGCTCTTTCATAGCGGCCTCAAATTCTTCAATACGATAGGCACGGATGCGAAAGTGACCAATGTCTGTGGGCAGGTTGGTCTCGGCAACATACGTGGCGGGTTGAACAGCATCTGCAAATCCTCCAGATTCTAGAATGGTCTTCTTGGCCTTTCCTGGCTGGACAGATTTATTAGCTGAAGCTGCCGACGCACCATTCAAATCATGTGTTTCCTCATCATCCGAGTCAGATATATCGCTCAATGGACGAATGATTGCCGAGGGAATCTGAGCTTTCTTTTCAGAAGAGTTGCGACTGTCTTTATTCTCAGCAGTAGACATGGAAAGAGCTGAGGATGACGAAGAAGATGCACTACTCGCCTTCTTTGCACCGACGTGTCCACCTCGAGGTTTGGTTCCCCATGGAGGCAAGTTATTGTTCGGCGAGGTAGACGCAAATGCCTGAACAATCACCACAGCGCATGTTAATAATCCAAGTAGACATATTGAGGAACGCTGCCACATGCGGCCATTTTGATTCCGTCTGGAAGAGTTATTGGAACGAGGACAGAACATGATGCTGCTCTGGGATCTTCTGCGCCTTCTATTTTGTCGCTTCGGTGTCTCGCTATCTATGCTTTGCTGAAAACATTCAATACTCGGTAGAGGTTGCTGCATCTTATGATAGGATCACTTCTGTAGGGGCGAGGAAGATCCGTTTGCGGCCACCAATCGTTGGTTTCAAAGTTTCCTTCCCCTTCGTGCGTCAACCCCGTGCCGCCTCCCGCCAGTTCCCGCCCTTCCACGCGTTTAAGAAGGGTTAAATAGGGTTAACATGCACTCTCTTGCAAATAAGGGGATGGTGTTGGGTAAAATGCTGCTTGCTTGGAATAAGCATTGGATCTCTTGCGTGTGATATTATATGCATGGGATGTGGTGAGTTATCTATGGAAAAGTATTGGAAGTCAGAAAGTAATCTTTAAGTTTCTGTTCTGTAAAACATATCCACAGAGCAAGTCTGTGTAGTCCCTCAAGCAGATTGCTGCTGCGCTAGTTGCTCTTCCATTTTCTTCTGTCGTTCCGCTTGCTTTTTCATCATAACTTCGTTCCACAGCCCAAACTTTTCTTTGTTCGCCTCCTCTTGTTGTTGCTGACGACGTTGCAGCCATCCAATCACCCCCGATTTTTCAGTCTCCGTTGGTGGAGCACTTCCAACCAAATCTTTTGCAGTCAATTGCTGTCCACTTGCAGGTGCACCATCTAAATTTGGTGGAAGTTCTGGTGGCGGTAGGTTTGATTTAGAAGCAAAGGAACCCAATCCTCTCTGGCTGATTTGGTTCTGCCTTTGGCGGAGTTCATTGATACGACGTTCATGCTCATCTGCAATTTCATCAGCATCCATACCCTCGAATTGACGCAAAACACCAGGGATATCCTCGTAACCCTCCCTCGATATTTCGACAAGAAGAGGGGTGATACGTTCTAGTGTGGTGTCTTCAGTATCGGCTTTGTCGTATGGCTTGACCCGAATCAAGTTCTCAGGTTGGAATTTCAATGCTTCTGGATCATCATCCAACACAACAACTTTGCGTAGAGAGCGGTTCAACCACGAGAGATCTTTGCAGTGGACTCCGTTTTGATAGTTTGTTGAATCACGATAGAGATGATGCATCGTGTATCCTTTTGTATCGAGACTAGCAACTACAGGGGCAGCAACACCATCTTGGGATGGTGAAAAGATTACAATCTCGTAGTATTGTGAAAGTGTTGCTAGGAACTTGTCAACTCCTGGTCGTTTGGCGTGTCTCCACCCATACTTTCGGTCCCAAGTAGAACAAACCAGCGTGTTTTCAAGATCAAGGACGAGAGTTGGGGGTTGTGGGATGTTGGGTGGTATATTTGGGATTTGATTCCAGTCAGGAATTAACTTCACCCTGGATGGAACTGCATACTCTTCAATAGCATCAGTAAGTCCCACCATACGGCTCAGTTGCGCCAATGGACTATCATCATCCACAATTCCCCATCCAATCAACGCTGTTGGAATGATGACGGCGGCATACCATCCCATCCTCGATGCATCAAAGGATGGACCTGCTGATTTTGCGGCTTCTCCACTTGTAGCTCCCTTATTTGAGATGACTGCACTAGCTTGCTCCTTCCTCGCGGCACGTCTAGCGGCACGCTCTTCTTTCGTCACAGCTTGGCGAACGGGGCGAGCTGGTGCGGCTGGACCCGAGCTACTCAAATGACGTGCATTATTTATTAATTTGCACTGGCTTTTGCCAGCGTTTGCCACCAACCCTGCAACTCGCAACGAATTTAATGACATCATTATCCTATCCCAGTATATAAATTATTGGCCAGCAACGCTCTCCTCTAATGGCAGTTGATAGATAGAGACGAACGTCCAGGTTCTGATGTAAGCAATGAAAGTGGGTCTGTGAAATGAAAATCTTTCACCCATCATCTCAGCCATGCATCAGCCATCGAATCTACTTATCTTCTGAAGGGTCTGTCTGTGAAATAGAGTAGAACTATCAAAGCAACGAAGTCGCAATTGTTGGACTGCATGAAGGAACAAACGCGTCTAAACAACTATTACTTGTGCATTCACAATATAGAAACAACAGTGCACTGTGCTAGACTTGAAAAATACATCTTTATTCTCTTAGGTTTATTTGTTTATTTCTCCTCACGGTTTGCTACTGAGCACCTGAAACCGGCAACCTTGGTTTCCTTTCTAGCAACACGCATTTGAGTGAAAGCAGAGATATCTTGCGATGGGATATCAGCCATAACGATCTCATTTGATGCCTTGGCAAGAGGCATAACAACTCCCTTGAACTGAGTAGCAGCCTTGCATTCCTCAGCACTGGAGTCACCATTCTTGACCTTGCTCAAACGCTTCTTGGGGAAGACGATGAGCTTGGTCTTGTATTCCTCAAGACGAGCAACATTGGCAGCCAAAGATTCGGCAGACTTGTTGGTGCGGCGGTGGTCCACGGCAATACCAACAGTTCTGGCAAATCTGGCAGTCAAACCAGCAGCCTTCAATTCCTCAAGGGTGAATCCCTTTCCGAGACGAACCTTAGCGGAGTAACGCTGAGTCTGGCAGTGAACAGAAGGACGGAGCAATTTAAGGGGTCTGGGAGCGATGGCGGCGGCCTTGGCAGCACGAGCCAAACGACGAGACTTCTTCTTGCCAGCCTGGTTCAAAGTAAGACGGACCTTAAGAGGACCACGAGAAGACTCGCAGTACTTCTTGTGGCAATGGATGTTGGGGACGACGTTATTGTGCTTAACCATTTTGAATTTTTACTGTAATATTGAAGATGGTGCAAAAGGAAAGAGTTAGAATAATGGAACTTGTGTGCAAAAGGATAAATGTTGTGTCTCCGTCAAATCATCCCAACACTTGATTGGTCATCATGCAGTAATTCGATTACTTCCAATTTCCAGTGACCACACGCCGGATAGCAGACGATCAGCCAATGATTGCGGTGCTTATAGAGACTACGCCACTGTAACTCGGCACCATAGCCACGAGCAACAATCACAACCGATCGATCACTGTCCATTAATATGGTCTACTTCATCAAGGCCAGCAACCGAAATCTATTGAAATCTGCACAACACTAATAATGCCATTGCAGAGAGACCGCCATACCCGTCTTATAATAATCGGCATCCGTGCTTGATAGCAACAGCATGGTAGTATCGCACCTTGATCGAACTCTACACAACGATGTGCAGGTGAAGAGAGAGCGGGAGTTTTTAGTTTTTAGTAAGAGGTAAGCACGTAGGATTTCTACGTAGGAGCTCGGTACTTTTTGACTGCCTGCTCGACCAAGCCTTTCACCACCCCTCTCCTCTCACAACTTTATCAACCGTTTGTCAATCAATAACAACACCAATCAATGTGAGTTGCGTGGTAACCCCCACTTCGATGTGGTTGGGAAGCTGCCTTCTACACGCTGGTGAAAAGAATAACAGCCTTGGCATCCGTAGGCTTCGAGAATCGCGCTGGCGACGACGCTCTCCATCGGCATGGCAACATGTAGGCGGATCTTTAAGTAGAAGTCGTCCCTCGCCTGCCTCTCCGCACGTCAACCATCGGTTGTATCATGGCGTTCTTTTCACCATGCGATAGAAAGCAAGCTCTCAACAGCTTTATCTATCGTTTCGAGGTTTGTGTAATCTAACAGAATTTATCTTTTCACTCTTTGTGTTACAGCAAGATGGGACGCATGCACGCACCAGGAAAGGGTATCTCTAAGAGTGCCCGCCCTTACAAACGCACTCCCCCCAGTTGGTGCAAGGTTTCTTCCACCGACGTTGAGGAGCACATCTGCAAGCTCGCCAAGAAGGGTCTTACCCCTTCCCAAATCGGTGTCATCCTCCGTGACTCCCACGGTATCGCCCAAGTTCACTCTGTCACCGGACAAAAGATTGTGCGTATCCTCAAGGCCAACGGTCTTGCCCCTGAAATCCCCGAGGATTTGTACATGCTTATCAAGAAGGCTGTTCAGGTGCGTAAGCATTTGGAGCGCAACCGTCAAGATAAGGACTCCAAGTTCCGTTTGATTCTTATCGAGAGCCGTATCCACAGGCTTGCCAGGTACTACCGTACCACTCGTAAGCTTCCTGCTAACTGGAGGTATGAGTCTGCCACTGCTTCCACCATGGTCGCCTAAGCATCGTACTACCGTAATTCTAAAAAGAACGGTGTTAACCCAATAAACGTGTCTTACATAATTCATACTAAACCAACTTGAACAGGAAGAGTAGTGGTCTGTAACTCTCTTATTCGATTGTACCAACTAACTAATACTTGAAGTCAACGCATACAATAACACTTATCCTGAACAAGTATATCTCAATTTCGACTCTAGACTCTAGACACGTCTTGATCACACTAACAGACTCAATACTTCGTCACGTTGATTCAAGTAGTCCTCGAATTAGCTCAACTAAACAACCACTTGAAGACAAGATTACTTATTTTGAGACAATGATTACTTATTTTGTTACTTCAACTATAAACATTGGATCATTGAAGCGTTCTCCTGGTACCGAAGCAGTGATATCATACGCATTTGCTTTGCCAAAGCCAGCATACTGAAGATACCCGTTGATAAGTTCGAGATGTTGACGATCATTCATGTTAAGCCACATACTAATTGCTTTAGAAGGGAAGCATCTATTGGATTGTGATATTATGACTTTCCCTCCTGGCTTGAGTACTCGGTGAACCTGTTGGGAAGTATATTCTTGTCAGCATAAGCCTATGTAAAGTACAAACAAAATGAACAGTAATTGCATTTACCTCTTTCAAAATTTCGATGGGCTTGATAAGATAATCAATACTGACAACACATGTAACAACATCAAAGCTATTATCTTCGTATGGCAGTGCTGGGTTTATATTCCTGCAAGAAGAAAGAAGAGATGCAACAGTGAATATGCATGTAACAAAGAAGCTTTTATCAAAATGCATTCGTTTCTCTCATTCACTTACAAGTTTCTAGCTTCATAGTCTGTTAGCTGATCGTTGGCCATCAGCTCAAGAGGATTCATTCCAGTTGCAGATATTCTCTTCATGTTATCTTTAAACTCCAATGGATAGTGTGAAATCCACGAAGAGCAGATATCCAAAATAGAAGATCCAGGCTTGATATTTGCTCGATAATATTGTGTGAGTGACGCGACTGCTGGTTCATCAATGTGATACACCAATCTTGGAAGAGTGTAAAAGTTCTCATCGTCACCTTCATCTGCACGGAAGAAATCTTTTTGAGTAAAAGGTGGAGATTCTGGCCATTCTTTGACCAAAGATACTGGGCTAGTTTTGAAGCTGTAAGGTGTGCTATCTCCGGTAAAACGTCTGACCAAAACACCTCGTGTGCGTGGATTGCCCTTTGAGTCATCACCATACTTCATTTGCACCTCATTTTCGATATAACGTGGATTTTCTTGCATCTTGTCCTTGTCAGCTGCACAAGCTGGTGACGATGCCACAATATCAGAAAAAAATATTGCAGATGCAGTTGATTGAATGAAATTTGATCGCGTGATGGACTTCGCCCTTGAGAATGATAGAGCAAAGCTTGGAGGAGCACAGCAAGCAGCAGCGACGGCGGCAGCGAGCCAGTATCCTATCTTCATGATGGCAATGGTATTAATCGCTCGCTCGCAAAAGAAATGAGTCAATGTATGAAATGAAATCTAAATCTAAAAGAATCCTCCGTTGAATACATGCCCAAGACATTATTTTGTTTACGTGTCCTTCCTTCGTAAGTACGTCAGTCGCGGGATCTATCAAAGAACACATGCGCACGGTGTTGACAGCAACATCTTTGCAATCAAAGCAAAGAGGAAGTGCCATAAAAAAGTTTTATTTATCAAATACCTTCATCAAAATGGTCAGTGATTAGTTAACATTGTGTCGGTGGCTGGTTTGGTTGCACAGGATACGGTGGCTGTGGTGACATCTATCTGACAAAACAGTCGAAAATTTTGCAAAGCTTCAGTTAACTTCTACAAATCAATATTCATGTGGGAAATGAATGAAGTGAACTGAAGCCTTGCGATATAGTTTCTCTCTTGGCGTCAGTGCAGTCTCTACACAACATACTCGACAAGAAGCCTTGTAGAGAAGCAGCCTTGTTCGATTTTGTATTTTCTTTTGCGATCATGTCTAACATCTGTGTTCCTTGACGTCATTTTATCATCGCAGTACAAGCTTGCCGTTATCGCCGCCCTTGTGGCCTCTGCCTCCGCCTTCGCCCCCTCCACCCAGATCACCCGATCCACCGCCATCGGACAACACATCGGATCTGGAGGTATGGCTGATACCCGTAACCCCGATACTCACGAAGATGAGGATCCCCGTAAGTCCATCTCTGCCGCCCCTTCATTCGAGGAATACTTGAAGGAACGTGCCGCCGAGGGCAACTAAATATTGAATCTGGTGATCAAGACAAATCTATGTCGAAATTGGGAGGTCCTTGTTTAGAATAGGTGTTTGTAGTAGCATGCTTTAGGTCGCTTGTCGATTGGGATGCACATAGTGCGGCCACTGTGTAAGCGGATAGAAGAGTATGATGCTCCTTCATTATAACTTAAATCATATTATATACACTATGAATGATTGTGTCATATTTATCTTATATTTATCGAAATCTGCAGGAAGTGCAACATCTCTTGACGCCTAGATAAGTGCCAGTTGAACTAGCGATGACGGGAACAGACACAAGTACAAAGCAGCAAGAGAGATGCAATAAAGATTCTGGCACATATGTAGTTCTTACAGAGCACATACTTATGGTAGTAAGACTTTAAATTTCTGGGTCCTTGTTATTAGTTATTATGGAGTTTGGAACATTTGATGATTGTTTGTTTGCTTCGCTTTGATTTATCCTTTGTTGATGTCCCTCCGGAGCCCAGTTGTTGAAAGAAAACCCTCTTTCATTTCTCCATTGTGTTGATACTGCAGTCAGCCACTTCCCTGAAATAGTGTTGCTTCAAACGACAAGCTTAGAACCAACCCTTCTTCTTTGGTGGTTCGGGTTCAGGTTCGGGTACCTTGTTGAAGAACTTATCAGATGAATCGTCATCCTTGACATACCAAAAATATTGAGCCATGGGAATGATGAAGGAACCAACGACGAGAACAGCAATAAGAGCAGTGTATTTTCCTATGAAATGAGAGTAGATTATTAGAACAAAGTAGAGTAAGGAAACAGTATAGAAGAAGAGAGCTTTTGTGTGAAAGATATGAGCAATTCTTACCCTTCTTTGACTTGGTCTCCTTGGCAGACTTGTAAGTAGAGTCAGCATTATCATAAACTTGGTCACCAAGATCAACATCGTATTCTCTGTAGAGCCCCTCACGCGTCACTCGCTCAGCGACAAGGGAGGAACTACCAAAGGAAGGGGTGTCCATGGCCATGTCAACAGCATCGGCCATGGGTCCAATCACCAACGCACTGGCAATAGAAGCAGCTGCCATGGTGTTGGTAGCCGCCCTCGTCGCATCGAATGTGGTCCTCTTGGTCTTGGGCACATTGCTGGGCACAAGTGCTGAAGCACCGTTGACGAGGAGTGCAAGAGAAACGATAGCAGTAGATAATTTCGCCATGGTGGAATAGATGTGTTTTGTGAGTCGATGATGTGATGACGCAAGCTTCCGATCTTTCCCGGGGAGAGGGCTGCCCTCTGTTCCGCCCCCAAATTGCATCGCATAGCGGCGACTTCCGCCCCTATCAAAGTGCGTTGCATTGAATGCATCACTGCATTGAAAGCTCACTTGCATTGAAAGCATACCTAGCATCACTTGCAGTGAAAGCATCTTTGCGTTGCATTGCTTGCATCACTCGCATTTCATCATCATGCGGCGACGCCACAATTTGTCGCTAGCAGCTTGCCTTTTCATGGCTATATGCCAGCTGTGGTGCTCATGCTACACTTCGACGGCATCGGCGTTTGCATTCCAAAGCAGCGATAGTACTGGCAGGCTCGGCGGTGCTCTCGATGCTCTGCCCTCTACTGATTTTCAGATGGTATTACCTCCAGAGTTTGAACCAAATCATCCACACTTTTTCCAACGTCAACTTGATCTGTGTCGCCGTATCATTAAAGAAGATGCAACTGCTTCATACCTTGAGGGTGATCAAATAGGTGTACTTCCAGAAAGGCATCGTTTTTTGGAACATTCGAGATGTACTGCTCGATTTGGCGAAGCCCTTTTACATGCAAGAGATCATGCGTCATCTGATGATGAATACAAACTTGCCATCTACAATGCTCAATCTTTGGTAGATTACGTAGAGACAACAATTGTCAAAAGCAACAATACTCTTGCTGTGCGAAATGGATTGATTAATGATATAGCTGAATGTCTCAGCACAAGTTCGCTGTATCAATTTCGCAAACTGCAACTCGAATGTGACGCATCAGATTCAGATTTTACTCCCGAGCAATTTGATTTGGAATTGATTGGTCGGTTGTATTATTCTGCTATCAGCAGAACTAAGCCATACTTGAGAGAAGTTGGTTTAACATTTGATCATACAGGATTTACAGCACTACTCGCTTTGTGTAGGGCATCATCTGCTTCGGATTGTGCAAGTATGAGTTCGTCAAAATATCAATACATGCCGATACTATCTGAGCCTGGAGCCAAGTTGGATGCAGCTCTTTCTAATCATTTTAATGCCATCACTGTGACTGGGCGTCGATTCTATTTTTCGCATCATCATGGACTAGATTCGTGTACCCCAAAGACAAGAGGAAAGCACCTAATTGTTGCATTTAGCTCTCTTGGCAACGGTATTGTTCGTCATGAATTCGGAGGTTCGCTTGCAAAACTTAACAATCAAATGTCCGAGTCGTTTGATGTTTTATACGTTGCTGACCCTGCTCAATCATGGTATCAAAAAGATGATCGCGGTGGTTTTAATGGGTTTGCTCAGTATGAGAGTCGCATAAAGGCTGCTTCAAAACCATACAAACACGTTTCTCTCATAGGAGATAGTATGGGAGGCAGTGGCGCATTACTGTTTAGCCATCTTGCTACCGAATCAGTTGTTGCATTCGCTCCTCAAGTAGATTTGGCAAGGTAAGTTGTCGCATGCTCATGAAGTCTCTTCTGTTGCATTTGCATTCTCCTCACAGTTGGCTTCTTGTTGTTCAGAGACGATCATGTTAGTCGCGATGACATGACACTACTGGTAAAAGAAAAGTTTCAGACACGTCTGTTTGAGAATGCAGAAGAAGCAATTAAAAAGGGAGTTACTTTGTTCGTTCATCGAGGTTTAGAGAGCAGTGACACTCAACACACAGATCAGCTTATGAATCGGCTTGCATCTAAATGCCCTCTTGAAAGCGAACGGCTCAAAATTATTGAGCACTCCGACTGCAACCATCACCAGATTGCCATTCATTTGAAGCAAAAAGGTCACTTGCTTGGAGCAATATCCAATTGTTTGATTTCGAATGTTGTTATGTAACAATGTGTTTAAGTTATAAAAATTGTGAATTATGCTCTGCCGACAGACCTAGGCGTATAATTCTGAAGAATTTCACCAATCAAATAGCGATCGTCTCGAGCAATCTTGTGTGCAGCTTCAAACCAGCGCTGTAGAGATTCTTTGCTAGAACTGACATAATCAATCAAAATTGTAGCGACTATTACCAGCCGCAAGATTGTGGATGAGATGTCAACATCAGCCTGAGATAGCAACATTGCCGTCGCCCAAGGCACAAAACATGATGTCGCAAGATGTCTGAATATAGGTAATGAAAAATCTTGTAACAGAGCATTTTTGTCGAGTTTGTCCCATTCCCAACCGTTAGCAAAGGCCATGATTGATTTCACACTGTAGCCAATGATACCATCTTCGCCTTGCCATACAGCGGTATCTCCCCCATTGTTAGCGGGTTGCACTTGGGCGTTTCTTGCAGGATTGTTTGCATTTGCACCTCCACGATTTGCGCCAGCGTTGCCTTGGCCTTCCGCCGTAAACATTTTTACCCAGAAATCTATCGTGAACAAGCGAAAGTAGCATACGGTTGCCCACAAATTGAGTAACATCGTTCCTGTCGTCCAGTCAGCCAAGAGAGCATGCTTGTCTGTATAAATGTCAATACCATACCACGGACTTTGCACACCTAGGAAAAATGCCCGATAAAGGAATCCGAGTAACATTGGACAAATTCCAAACCAAAGGACGAGAGAAAATAACAACGTCTTCATCTTCTCGGGACTTTGATGAGGCTTAAATGACCTGATCCAGCTCAAAAGCAGCGCAGGTACGCCCTTGAAACCATTGTTTGATGCATTCGAAAGCTTGGCAGAAAGCACGATGACTGGAACGATGAATCCAATACCGATAGCAAATGCAAGCGGGTCGTGAACGCAGTTAGGAGGTACTTTCAACACGCCAAGTGCATAGTGACCAACATACAGAGGCATATTTATTCCTGTGCATACCGCAACAGTGATGGCTATCCATGATACCAGAAGAAGTATCGTCATCTTCAACATCAGTATAATCCAAGTGCATGATTTTGACAATCGCGAGTTATCATCTTTGTCAAAGAATGGGGTTCGCGTGGCAACGCTATGTTCGATTTCGGAAAGCTGTTCATCACCCCATGCCCAACGCCCCTGACGCTCTGCACCTCCAACACCAAGATCATCCCATCCTTCAGGGGGGCGTGGGATCAACTTTCCCGGTACTTCTCTCCAAACTTCAATGAGGATCTTTTTTCGTGCCTTCCTTTGCTTCAAGCGATAAGGGCCGATGGCGGTAGGCAATAGATTAGAGTCTGTTTCAGATGACTTGACAAACACTAATTTGGGAGATTCAACCGCTGACGGAAATCGGATGTACGTGTGCGAAGATAGCAGCAGTTTTCCATTCCGATGTAACTCGCCTCCTACATTGACAGAATTGCGTGTTGGATCCAATCGAGAAATGTTAGATTGAATCAGATCTTCTCTTTTTAATGCGTCCTTCTCTGACAACAGATCATTCCACAGGGGATACATATCATCCTTGAGACTGTCTATTACTTTCGCTTGTTTATCATCATCAGATGTATCGAAGTTATTTATTGAAGCGTCTTTTGCAAAGACAGGGAAGGTCCCCAGCAAGAAAAACTCATCAACTTCCCTTGGAAGCATCTGGTCGGTCATTTTGAGTATGTTTCCCATAAATATGAGCCAATGATGTTGGAGTTCGCCAATGTTATTTTTGTACTTCTCGAGAAACCCAAGCATACACAGATGGAAGACAAACAGTTCGAGAGGGACCTGAATTTGAGGCATGAGGATATGCCAAAACTTTGGCTGGAAGATTGGTAGGTACTGGTTGATATTGTAAAATATGAGTAGCCGCGATGGAATCCAAATGTGAATCCCTAACAGTGCCGCGTAAATACCCAACGACATCAGTATTCGCTTGGAATGTGTGGTGCCAGTCTCTTGTAGTAAGTTACCGAGTAAATCAGGCTGGGGTTCTTGCGGCCGTATCACTCGTGCAAGAATATCCGGATGAACAACTTCTCGCAGTTGCAGAACTGACACAGTCACAAGTAACATGAAAGTGATACCAACGACCCAGTGGAGGAACACAGATCCAAATAGGTCTTTCCCAGCATATGCAATTCTATCATTCCATGATTGTTGGAAGAGTTCAAGCGTTGCAATATCAAGGCACACGCCCAGCGACAGAGGGAGGAACAACATTTTTATGAAAAGGAGGATGACGACCTTTGCAATAGCTGCTGCGCTCTCCACGAATCCTATCAATCGCTTTTTGACTGCATTGTTTTCGTCGTTGTTTTCTTCTCTTTGCAGTTGCTCTCTTCTCTGTGCTAAAAGAGGTATACCGTCTTCGCGCCCCTGAAGTAGGTCGCCGTTTTCCTGAGTTGCATTTGTTGCTTCTCGTCGGCGTGTTGCGAACTTTATCACACTATTCAAGAAGAATACACCCCACGCCCAGCCCAAATATCCCAGCCCAATTTTCGCTATTTCAAATGGGTGGTATACCATATTCATGCTTTCACTTTGTTTGCCCAGTTCTTCAATTGTAGACTTGAATGCATTCAGCAATGTTTCAACTCCAGGTATTGACACTGCCAATGCATGCATAAATCTGAATTTTGATAATACCATATACACTGCTCTTCCGGCGAATGACGGAATAAAAGCAAAGGTACCAAGATAGGCCGTGTTGAATACTAGAAGCCATAAAAGATTTCGGATGAGAGCCAGAATAGGCCCTCGGAATCCCAACAGCTCATCCAACGCAACATTCAAGTCCACAGCGTCAGGATCGTCAGCATCTGGAATATCTGGAAATGGGGGATCCAATGGTTCGAACTGCGGTTCGAATCTGGCATCAGGTGCTGGATTTGCTGGACGCCTCGGCGGGAGTATTGGGAATTCATCATCTTCTTCGTCGTCAAACGGGGGAATACCATCATTATCTTCCTCGTCAAATTGTTGTTCCAGTTCGTCTTGCTCTTCTTGAGCTCTCATGAACGCCTCAAGTGCATCTTCCTCATCATCATCGTCAGCATTACCATTGATTTCCCGATGTTCCGCCGGTTGTGCCATTGTCTCAACCTCTCGGCGCCCCCCATTCTCAACTAAACCACGCAGATGGTTGAGGATCACATCTTCTCCATCATTCAATACATCATTCCCCAATTGAAATGTCGGGGAATCATGCGATGAAAAGTCCATATCCATCATATCATCATCACTTTCTAATTGATAGCTATCTCGAAAGCCATCATCCTGCCGTATAATTTCATCCACCTCCCCTTCAATGGGGGGCGGTATTCTTTCACCATCAGCCCCAACAGCTGCACCTCCTCGATTCCCTCTATTTCGATTCCTCCGCCGCCCCTCTCCTCCTGGATTATTAGCCGCAGCTCCATCCTGATCTGGACCAGCCCACTCAAATCGTAGAAACTCCGCAAAGCTCATGAGACTTAAAAAGCTAACCACAACAATGATTGCAATAACCACCCCACTAACGACATCTTTCTTGGCCAGTTCCCACGTCCATCTATCCGATATTGCGGATACCTTCCTCATCCAACCATGATAAATATGAGCCGTTAACAACGGCAGCACGAGCAGCCACAGCCCCGCGGCAAATATCGCCCGTAAACCACGAGGGAGCCACTTGGCCGCCAACCGCCGTAATATTCGGAAACAAACCTCTCGTGCGTATAATCGATCGGGCGTTCCTTCGGCGTATTGGGGGGCGAATCGGAATCGCGTGGAGCAGAGTTCACATTTGCCATCACCTCGTGTTACGTCTAGCCAGGAGGTGAGGCAATCTTGATGAGTTAGGCCGATGGAGCCGGAGCACTTGCAAGGCTTGAATAGCGGGCGGCTGAGAGTAAGAGATATTACAAGATTTTTTGATTAGTATCAATAAAATGGCCATTGGTTAAAGATATCTTCGTCACCATCTCTTACCCTTCCTCTGCCGGCCCACGGCACACTCGGCATTCTTCCTCTTCTTCGTCGGAATCATCGTCGTAGTAGGAGGACGACATGGTGCTGCTACTTTGCTGCTCTGTGTAGTAGTACTTGATTATTATGCGAGCTATTAGATATCCACGGCTGCCACCAGCTGTTTAATCATGGTCATTGCCAACGATGACCTCTTTTTCGCATGTGTTTATCAACATGGCTGTCGCGATGTGAGAGGTGTCAAAACTAGCGAAGATCCCATCTCACACACTGATCAATTTCGTGCATTTATCGCGTTTTGTGACGGGATGCGAGAGGCCGGTTCAAATTTAGTAGCGGCATTGTGTTACATAGCATGTCTGTGTGGTGTGTCTGGTACCAGTTCTCTTTACCAAACCTGCAATAGTGCGAAAATCACCTGTTGAACCGAGGTGAAGACAGAGTCCAGATTCCAGATTCCGACGGCGGACGGACATCTCGATAGGTAGAGGACTTGCTTTAGCATGCCGCATGCGTGCTTTATATAGCTTGGAGGAGCTAGGAGCTTGTCTGACGCTTGATGCTTCTTCAGTTTCCATCGGTGTTGTTCTTGTGGTCAAAAGCCATATAACTTTTGGTCAACTCAATGCTTACATTTTCACCTGCTTAGTATGCTTAAAGATAGAGTAATGTTTGGATTGAGAAATGCGGTGATATTTTATATTTTACATCCGTTTGCACCCAAATGAAGATCCCCTAAAATATATTAATTTTCTACAAAAACAAGCATAGTTTAGTTAAGAACGTTGACGCACTTGAGGTCCTCGGCGGCCTTAACAAGACGGGCAGCCATGGCCTCCTCTCCCGCTCGGAGACTCATACGAGGATCGTAGTACTTCTTGTTTGGCTTATCATCTCCCTCGGGGCTTCCGAT
>Ga0209652_1001658_pt1 | contig 18020 bp, 17 predicted proteins | sample SaaInl74LU_5_DNA_FD_184641 | JGI IMG/M metagenome (GOLD analysis project Ga0209652, IMG submission 184641) | Marine microbial communities from expanding oxygen minimum zones in the Saanich Inlet - ESP_74LU_5_DNA (SPAdes) (version 2) | ecosystem: Environmental > Aquatic > Marine > Intertidal zone...
AAAGACTATCTGGAGCGGGCGATGAGATTCGAACTCACGACCCCAACCTTGGCAAGGTTGTGCTCTACCCCTGAGCTACGCCCGCATCACAGATGGCTGTTGCTTAACAGCGAGGCGATTTATGCACCATTGTCTGCTGTTTGACAAGCCTGTTTCCATACTATATCGCAGCAAAAACCAGTTAAAGCGCGTCTGGGGTTGGCAATTGGCTTGAAAGACACCATGTTAGGTCAAAGGAAGTATCAATGAGCAATAATCTTGACGATATCATGGCTGCCAATGGCGCGGGTGAAGCCGCTACAACTGGCGCTGCCGCTGACATTTTGGATGTGACAACAGAGAATTTTATGGCCGAGGTCATCGAAGCCTCGAAAAGCCAGCTGGTGTTGCTTGACCTCTGGGCCCCGTGGTGCGGCCCGTGCAAGCAATTGACCCCGGTGTTGGAAAAAGTAATTGGCCTGTCGCAAGGTCAGGTGCGCTTGGCGAAAATGAATATTGATGAGCACCCAGCGGTGGCGCAGCAATTGCAAGTGCAGTCGATTCCGGCGGTTTTTGCTTTCAAAAACGGCCAGCCGGTTGACGGCTTTATGGGCGCCCTGCCAGAGAGCGAGGTCAAAGCCTTTGTTGAAAAAAACCTTGGTGCCGAAATGGGGCCGTCGCCGGTTGACCAGCTGATGCAGGCGGCACAAGAAGCGTTGGCGCAAAATGATATTGCCAGCGCTGGGCAAGCCTTTGCCAATATTCTTGGTATGGAGCCGACGCATGTCGGCGCTATTGCGGGGCTGGCGCAATGTCATTTGCAAATGGACAATTTACCCGCGGCACAACAAGCCCTTGAGATGGCCCCGCCGACCAGCAATGACCCAGATATTTTGGCCGCTCGGGCGGCGCTGGCGCTGGCTGAAAAAATGGCCGACAAAGCGGCCGAGCTGGTCGATGATAGCGCGCTTCTGGCGGCGCTCGAGGCCGATGCCAATAATCATCAGGCGCGGTTTGACTTGGCGCTGGCCTATCACGGGGCGGGACGGCGCGAAGAAGCGATTGCCGCTTTGTTAGAAATTATCGCCCGTAATCGCGATTGGGAGGATAATGCTGCGCGTCGCCAATTATTAGAATTCTTTGACGCCTATGGCGCCGCTGATGAAGCTGTCGTCGCCGGGCGGCGACAATTATCATCTTTATTATTTAGCTAGGAAGTCCATGAGCCAGAAATTCAAATCCATTGATGCGCTACCAGCCACGATTCCGGTGTTTCCGCTCGAAGGCGTGCTATTGCTGCCGCGCGGACAATTGCCGCTGAATATTTTTGAGCCGCGCTATTTGAAGATGTTCGAAGACAGTCTGGCCCACGGCCGCGTTCTCGGCATTATTCAACCGGCGCCGCCAAAGACAGTGGAAGAAGCCAGCGGCCCGGCAAAATTAATGCAGACCGGTTGCTTGGGTCGCATCACGTCTTTTAGCGAAACCGATGATGGCCGCATGGTGGTCAGCTTAACCGGTATTTGCCGCTTCACGGTCGAGGAAGAATTGCCGGTGACCACGGCCTATCGGCAAGTGCGGACCAATTACCGGCCGTTTGATAGCGATCTGATTGCTGATATTGGCGCCCTTGATGTTGACCGCGATAGTTTGCTGGATGTCGTGCGCCGTTATCTCGACGCCAATGGTATGACCGCCGATTGGGATGGGATTGAGCAATCAGGCAATGAGGCTTTGGTCAATTCGCTGTCCATCATCAGCCCCTATGGGCCGCAGGAAAAACAGGCGTTGCTGGAAGCCGATAGTCTAGCGCAGCGGGCAGATATTTTGATTGCTTTGACCGAAATGGTGTTGGCGCAAATGGCCTCAGCCAATGGCAGCAATGATAATGCAATGCAATAGGAATGAAAATGACATCGCAAGAAAATACGACGGATAGTCAAGAGCCCTTTTGGCCAGACGTGCATTTGCTGGAGCTCTTGGTGTGTCCGGTTAGTCGCGGGCCGCTGACCCTTGACAAGACGACCAGCGAATTAATCTCCAAGGACGCCGGGCTGGCTTATCCTGTGCGCGACGGCATTCCGATTATGTTGCCGGAAGAAGCGCGCAAGCTTGAAGGATAGTTAATCGGTAAAATTTTCGCCGCGCATGAGGCGTGGCGGCGGGCTGGTGCCATAATCGGCTTGTCCGGCGAAAGCGCTGCGCAATTGCGGAAACCGGCGCACCAAACCATCACTCACCCCAAGCCCAAGACTGGCCAAACCGCTCAATAGGCTGTGACCGGTGGAAAAAATCCGGTTTAAGCCATCGGTGGCGCCGACGGTCAGGCCGGCATCGCTGCGGCGGCGGGTTTGATAGCTCTGTAAAATAGTAAAATCATCGCTGGCCAATCCCAAGCTTCGGCCATGGTGCAGACAATCGGCCAATTCGGCAACATCGCGCAGGGTCAGGTTAAAGCCCTGGCCGGCCAGCGGGTGAATAATATGCGCCGCATCGCCAATAAGCACATGCCCCGGCCCCACGAAATCATGCGCTAAATGCAGCAAAAGCGGCTGCTTGGCGGGTTTTCCGATAATCTCAAGCGGGCCAAAGAAGTCTGCCGTCGCGCGGCTCAATTCGTGGTTGAAAATAGCCGTATCAGCCTTGGCCAAAGCCTGCCCTCGCGACTTTGGTAGCGACCAAATGAGAGCCAAACGGTGCGCATCGGCCAAGGGTAAAAGTGCCAATGGCCCCTCGGCGGTGAAAATTTGCTGTGCCATATGGCCGTGCGGCTGCTGGCTGGCGATTTCAGCGGTAATCGCCAGCGCTTGATAATCTGCCTGATGGGCGGCGGCGTCGCGCCAAGGCCGCGCCGCGCGGGTGGCGTCGACCAAAAGTCCGCAAGACCGCTGGTCGCCATTTTTAAGCTCTATGGTTTTGTTGCCCGGGTCATGGTTGGTAATCACATCCGGTAACAGCGTGATCTGTTGGCTGGCCGCAAAGCTGGCGTCGATCGCCCGGCTAAGGCTGGCCAAGCTGACAATATGCGCCATCACATCAACCGCCGCGGCGTCACCGCTTGGATTATGGGCAAAGCCTCGTGGATTATGGGCAAAGCCCAAGGAATGCGGCAGTAAGGCCGATTGCCGCTGCGGCTTTTGCCCATGCACAATAAGATTTGTAACGGCGGTGCTGGGCAGGTCTAAATGCGTCCAAACACCCAAGGTTTCGAGCATTAAACGGGCGGCTGGGCTGAGCGCCAGCACATTTTGCCAATCCGGCATATCGGCCAGCGGCCGTGGCGGCTCCATTTGCACGCGAAACCCTGCCGCCGCCAACGCAAGGGCGGCGACTTTGGCGCCATTACCTTGTCCGGCAATAATAAGAGGTGGGGTTGTCTGCTGTGTCTTCATGGGCCGACACTGCCTTAATATTTCTAACCCGTCTAGACCCAAGCGCGCCGCGGCGGCTGATTAAGCAAAAAGTGCACAAATATTGTGCACAAACATTGGTGCCGATTAACAAACAGGCATATTTGCCAATTTCATGGCACCCTTGCTGTGGCGCGGCGTGAAAAGTGACGCAAGCCCGCCGGTTGTGGTTAAGGCAATTGTGGCACGTAACTTGCATATCTTTATTTTTTGTAACGGGGGTTCAAATGACACATACATTAGTAGGCGGCGACGTCTTTTTCATTCTCATGGGTGCCATTCTGGTTTTTGCCATGCACGCGGGCTTTGCGTTTCTCGAAGTCGGCACGGTGCGCAGCAAAAACCAAGTCAATGCGATGGTCAAAATCATTTCCGATTTTGGCGTCTCGACTGTGGCTTATTTCTTTGTCGGTTATTCGGTTGCCTATGGCGTTGACTTTTTATCGTCGGCCAGTGTGATCAGCGGCGCCGCCGGTGGCGAAACATATGGCCCGCAAGGTATTTCGCTGATTAAATTCTTTTTCTTGCTGACTTTTGCTGCGGCCATTCCGGCGATTATTTCCGGTGGCATTGCCGAGCGCGTGCGCTTCGGTCCGCAATTGCTAGCCTCGACTGTGATTGTCGGTTTGGTTTATCCATTTTTTGAAGGCATTGTGTGGAACGGCAATTTTGGTTTCCAAAGCTGGTTGGAAGAAAGCTTCGGCGCCAGCTTCCATGATTTCGCCGGTTCCGTGGTGGTGCACGGTGTTGGCGGCTGGTTGGCCCTGTCAGCTGTTGTAATGCTCGGCGCCCGCCTCGGACGTTATGGCCCCCGTGGTTCGGCTTTCCCGCCATCGTCTATTCCATGGTTGTCATTGGGCAGCTGGCTCCTGTGTATTGGCTGGTTCGGTTTCAATGTGGTCAGTGCGCAATCGCTCGAAGGTGTCTCTGGCCTGGTCGCGGTCAACTCTTTGATGGCGATGGTCGGTGGGCTTTTGGCGGCACTGTTGTTCGGTAAGTCTGACCCGGGCTTTGTGCACAATGGTGCTTTGGCAGGATTGGTTGCGGTCTGCGCCGGCTCTGATGTGATGCACCCAATTGGCGCCCTGGTTACCGGTGCCATTGCGGGTATTTTATTCGTCTATCTGTTCATCTATTGCCAAGAAAAACTGAAAGTTGATGACGTGTTGGGTGTCTGGCCGCTGCATGGTTTGGCCGGTGCTTGGGGCGGCATTGCTTGTGGTATTTTCGGCCAACAGGCGCTCGGCGGTCTGGGCGGCGTTAGCTTGACCAGTCAAATTATTGGCACGGTGGCCGGTTGTGGCTTTGCGGCGATAAGCGGGCTGATTATCTATGGCCTGCTGAAACGCACAATTGGTATTCGCCTGAGCGAAGAAGAAGAGCGTCAAGGCGCAGATTTATCAATCCACAAAATTGCCGCCAATCCAGAAACCGGTTTGGGTGGTTGAGACAAAATGTGAATGCTGCTTTGACCGTGGCGCCAACTCCGCGTTAATGTAGGTCAGGCTGATTCGATAAACCCGCGAGGGGCGTAAAGCCCTTTGCGGGTTTATTTTTAGGAGACACACATGCCACACCGGCGAGCTGATGCCATGTCCCAATCCCCGTTTGCGCGGCTGCGTGGCTTATTGGACGTGCATCAACCTGGGCGTCCAGCAATATCGCTGGCCATTGGCGAGCCGCGTCATCCGGCGCCCGCCTTTGTTTTGCAAGCGCTGGCAGCCGAAACCGATAGCTATATGCGCTATCCGCCGATCGCTGGCCTACCGGTTTGGCGTGAGGCGGTGGCTGGCTGGTTGCACCGCCGGTTTGGCATTGCCGCCGACAGTTTGGCTGAGGCAACGCAAATTTTGCCGCTCAACGGCACGCGCGAGGGCTTGTTTTTGGCCGCGCAGTTGGCACCGCCGAAAGTCGATGGGCTGATGGCCATGCCCAATCCGTTTTACCAAGTCTATGCCAGCGCCGTTACCGCCGCTGGGGCGACGCCGGTTTATCTCGATGCCAGCGAAGCGACCGGCTTTATGCCGGACCTCGAGGCGCTTGATGAAGCTACATTGGAGCGCTTACGGGCCTTATATTTATGTTCTCCGGCCAATCCGCAGGGCACGATTGCCGATCTTGATTATTTGCAAAAAGCCTATGATTTAGCCAAGCGCTATGGCTTTATTCTTTTGGTCGATGAGTGTTACGCGGAAATTTACGACCGCGCCTATGAGGCCACGCCGCCGCCGTCGATTTTGCAAATCATGCAGCAGCAGCAAGATGCCGAAGCGCCGGTAATCGCGTTTCATTCTTTGTCTAAGCGCAGCAATTTGCCAGGCCTGCGCAGCGGCTTTTGCGCTGGAGGGGCTGCGCTGATGCAACAGTTTTTTGACCTGCGCATGATTGCCGCGCCGCAATCGCCAATTGCCGTGCAAAATGCCGCCGCCCTCGCATGGGCCGATGACGCACATGTCAGCGATAATCGGGCGCTCTATCAGCGAAAATTCGACGTGGCGGAAAACATATTTGCCAATTGGCCCGGTTTCTTCCGGCCGCCGGGCGGGTTTTTTCTTTGGTTGCCGGTCGACAATGGCGAGGCGGCGGCTTTGCAGCTGTGGCAGCAAGTGGGTCTTCGGGTTTTGCCCGGCGCCTATTTAACGCGGCCGAATGCCGACGGACACAATATTGGCGATGGCTATATTCGCATTGCGCTGGTGGGCGATTTGCAAGAAACCGAAACCGCGCTGAAAGATATTGCCGCGCAGCTCTCGCCGCCAACGGCTGATGTGCAAGAGGTGGCGTCATGAGTTGGCGCGATCGGGCAGATAAAGTGGGGCGCTTGCTCGGCCACCAAATTTCTGCCGGTGTGTCGAAATTGGCGGCCGTCGTCATGCTGGCGTTAATCGCGCTAATGGCCGGCGCTTTGATAAGCTTTAACCCAGCCGACCCGAGTTGGAACACCACGAGCCTTGATGCCACGCGCAATTGGCTGGGTGCGCCGGGGGCTATTTTTGCTGATGCGGTTTATCAGATCATGGGCCATGGCGTTTGGCTGGCGCTGTTGCCCATGCTGGCCTTTGCCCTGCGTCGTTTGCGGCGCCAGCCGGTCAGCCATCCGAATTGGCGGCTCATCGCTGGCGTCTTTGGGGTTTTATTGACCAGCATGGCGCTGGCGATCTACGGCTTGGCGGCTTCGCCTTATGCACCATTTCCCGGCGGCGCCATTGGGCAGGAATTAGCCGAAGGTCTGGACGCGGTTTTGGGCGCCTGGTCGATTTATCCTAGCCGTGTCAGCGAACAATTGATTGCTGTCGCTTTGGCGTTGATAGGCTTGACCTTGGCGCTGATCTCGGCGGCATGGTTGCGCGCCAGCTTGGCTGCCATATGGCGCGGGCTACAAAACTTGCGCTATACGCGCCAAGCCATTCAGGCCATTAGCGGGTTGTTCGCGCGCGCCTCATGGGCGCCGCCGCTACAGCGTGTCGGGCAAATTTTACGCCTGCGCCGCCAGCCAGTTAGTGATGTTGAGGCGGCGGCAGATGAGCGCGCCGATGTGATGCCCGCTACGCCATCACCAGCCGCCCCCTTGGCTGGGGTGACGGTCGAGGCGAAAAAGACAACGCCGAAAGCCGGGCGCCGCGCCGCCCGCGAAGCGCAACCCAGCCTTGGTTTTGACTCCAACGGCAAATTTGAATTGCCGCCGCTGCGCCTGTTGAATGAAATTCGCGCCAAAAAGCCAGCCAATGTGTTGAGCAAAGATGCGCTGGAAGCCAATGCGCGTTTGCTGGAATCGGTTTTGGAAGATTTTGGGGTGCGCGGCACGGTCGGTAAAGTGCGCCCCGGCCCGGTGGTGACCCTTTATGAATTAGAACCAGCCGCCGGCGTGCGCTCCTCGCGGGTGGTCGGCCTGTCTGATGATATTGCCCGCTCAATGAGTGCGGTGAGCTGCCGGGTGGCGCCGGTACCAGGGGCCAATGTCATTGGTATTGAATTGCCAAATGCGACGCGTGAGATTGTGTCTTTGCGCGAGCTTCTGGCCAGTGCCGATTTTGAAAGCGGCAAGAGCAAATTGACCATGGCGCTGGGCAAAGATATTGGCGGCGGGCCGGTGATGGCTGATCTAACAAAAATGCCTCACCTTTTGGTCGCTGGCACCACGGGCTCTGGTAAGTCAGTGGGCATTAATACGATGATCTTATCTCTGCTCTATCGGATGACGCCGGATCAATGCCGGTTGATTTTGGTCGATCCGAAAATGTTGGAATTGTCAGTTTATGACGGCATTCCGCATTTATTGGCGCCAGTGGTGACCGAGCCCAAAAAAGCCGTGGTGGCGCTGAAATGGGTGGTTCAGGAAATGGAAAACCGCTATCGCAAAATGGCCAAAATTGGCGTGCGTAATATTGAAGGCTTTAACGAGCGCATGGCCGAGGCGCAGCGTTCGGGTGAGACATTGAGCCGTCGTGTGCAAACCGGTTTTGACCCCGATAGCGGGGCGCCAATGTTTGAAGAAGAAATTATTGAAACCGAAGTGCTGCCCTTCATTGTGGTGGTGATTGATGAAATGGCTGATTTGATGATGGTCGCCGGTAAAGATATTGAAGCAGCGGTGCAGCGCTTGGCGCAAATGGCGCGGGCCGCTGGCGTGCATTTGATTACCGCAACCCAGCGCCCATCGGTCGATGTGATTACCGGCACGATTAAGGCCAATTTTCCAAGTCGGATTTCGTTTCAAGTGACGTCGAAAATCGACAGCCGCACGGTGCTCGGCGAACAAGGCTCGGAGCAATTATTGGGACAGGGCGATATGTTGTTCATGGGCGGCGGCGGGCGGATCCAACGTGTGCATGGGCCGTTTGTATCGGATGAAGAAGTCGAAAAAGTCGTCAGCTTTTTGAAAAAACAAGCGGCGCCAAATTATATTGAACAAGTCACCGAAGCGCCGCCCGAGGAGATTGCTGATTTGCTTGGCGGCGGTGGTGAGAGCGATAGTCTTTATGATCAAGCGGTGGCGATTGTTACCCGCGATGGCCGCGCTTCAACCAGTTATGTCCAGCGTCGTTTGCAAATTGGCTATAATCGCGCTGCGCGGCTAATTGAGCAAATGGAAGAACAGGGCGTTATCAGCCCGCCCAACCATGCTGGCAAGCGCGAGATTTTGGCAGGCAAACATTGATTTCTTGTAACCGTTTTTTCGGCCAGCTCAGCGCCATATTGATGGTCGTGTCTGGGCTCATTATCGGCCCAGCCCAAGCAGCTGAGCCACAACCTGAACTCAGCCTAACGCAATTGCGCCAAGCGCTGTTGGCGCTACCGCCGCAGACTGGCCGATTTTTACAACGCGCGCCCAATGGCGGGCTGTTGCGCGGCACATTCGCCCTCGCCCTGCCCGATAAAATGCGTTTTGCCTATGAGGGCGAGGCGCAAAGCATCATCACCGTGTCGGGGCCATGGATTAGCGTGCAAGAGGCGCCGGGCGCTGAGGCCAATCGTTTTCCGGTTTCGGCAACGCCGCTGCAGCTGATGCGTGAGGTCTGGGACAAGCCGATTTCACCGGCCAATGTGAAGGATATTTTAATTGAGAGTGGTCGCGCCGAAGTGACATTGGTCGATGGCGATGATGGCGAGACCGCAGGTTTGATGACGCTGGTTTTTGACCACCCGAAAATGCGATTGCGCGGCTGGCAAATTACCGACGCGCAAAATTTGGTGACACAATTTGCCCTCACTGAGGTGCGTGTGGTCGATACTCTGCCTAATTCAAGGTTTTTTGCGCAAGAAGATGAAAGTGATGAGTAGATGAATAACTATGGCAATGGTTCCGACTGGGACGATAGCGCGGAAAACCTGTTAGCCCTCGAGGCCGAAATACCGGTTTTGTCGGCTTTGCGCGAATTTGCGCAAGAGGCTGTGCGGGCGCCGTGGTTTGCCTCATTAGGCGAGCCATTTGGCGAGGAGACCCAGCAAATCGCCCGCGCCTATCTGGATACGCTGGGCTATCCTCATGCCGATGCGGTGGCGGTCCTGAATTGGGATGATGCGCTGGATGCCTCGGAGACCCTTGATATGAACACGCAAGCTTGGGAGGCCGAAGAACAATTGCGGGCCGCCTTGCTTGATCAAGCGCTGCGCGGCGTCAGCGAGGAAGGGCTTGGCGTGATGCTGTCGCATTTGGCCGCCCAGCTCAGCGAAGTGCTGCGCGAAATGGCCGAGGAGGCGCTTTATATGGCCGATGAATTGCCTGACCATATTATTGATTTAGCCGTCGGCGCTGGTCAGCAAGCGGCGCATGGGGCGGCGCTGGTGTTGGCGGCAGCGGCGGTTGAGGCGGCGCAGAACGACGATATGGAATTGGGCGAGGAAGCATTGCATCATCCGCTGATGCTGAAATATCGCTTGTTCGAATATGGCCATTGGCCCTTGGCCTTGACCGGCCAAACACTGAATTTATTTTAATCGCGGCGCCGAGGAGATAGCCATGCGTATTGTATCTTGGAATATTAATTCGGTTCGCTTGCGCGCGCCTTTGGTGGAAAAACTAGTGGCCGAAATTTCGCCGGATGTGATTTGCCTGCAAGAAACCAAATGTCCGAATGATAGTTTTCCGGAAAAAATTATGCATAAGCTCGGCTATCCGCATATCGCCAAAAATGGCGTGAAGGGCTATCACGGCGTGGCGACGCTGTCGCGTGTGCCGATTGTGGAAAGCCATATTGTCGACTATTGCAAGAAAGGCGATGGCCGCCATATTGAAACAATTTTTGATACAGCGTCGGGGCCGTTGAGCGTTCACAATTTTTATGTGCCGGCCGGTGGCGATGAGCCGGACCCGGAGATCAATGAAAAATTCGCTCATAAAATGGCGTTTCTGGCGCAAATGACAAAAATTTTCAAAGCCCAAGCCAAGCAAAAGACCAAACTGCAATCGGTGATTTTGGGGGACTTTAATATCGCCCCGGGCGAACATGATGTGTGGTCGTCTAAGGCGCTGAAAAATACGGTTAGCCACACGCCGATTGAGATTGAAAAATTGGCCGCCCTGCAAGCAACATTAGATTGGGATGATGTGGCGCGGCGGTTTGTGCCGCCGGAAGAAAAACTTTACAGCTGGTGGAGTTATCGGGCGCGCGATTGGGCGGCGTCAAATCGTGGCCGTCGGCTGGATCATATTTGGGTGACGCCGAAGCTGACCGACAAGGTCAAGGATTATCAAATACTCACCGACGGGCGCGGCTGGGAACGGCCGTCGGACCATGCGCCTTTATGGATTGATCTCGACGTCGGTTAGCGCTTTGCAAACCACAGCTTCTTGTCATAAGCTTTTGGCAAAAGGAGAAGTCCCATGCAAGAACAAGCCATGACCACGAAACAGTTTGATGACGTTTGCCTGCAAGCTGCTAGCCTATCGGATGAGATTGAGGCGGGGCGCCGTTTGCCGGCCGAGTTTGCCCGTCAATTAGCGGCGCAAGGTATGTTTTCTATGTTTGTGCCGCGTGATTTGGGTGGCCATGAGCTATCGCCGGTCGACGGCATGGCGCGTCTCGAGCAATTGGCGCAACATGATGCGGCGAGCGCCTGGGTTTGTATGATTGGCTCGACGGCGGCACTCGGCTCGGCGTTTATTAAGGCGGATATTGCGCAACCCATGTTTGCCGCTGAAAACCGCATTACCTGCGGGATTTTCGCCCCAAACGGCCGCGGCTATCGCGATGGCGATGATTATGTCGTTTCGGGCCGCTGGGCCTGGGCTTCAGGGTCGGCCAATGCGGATTATATTGGCCTTGGCTGTTTGCTGACTGAAAACTCTGATGATGACCCAAAAACCGCAGAAATGCGGCTAGTTATGGCCCCTCGCGAGCTCATCGAGTTCCACGACACATGGCACACTTTAGGGCTGAAAGGCACATCTTCGGGCGATGTTGAGCTGAGCCAAGCGCGGATTCCAGTGGCCCATAGCTATGCCATTGGCAAAGATTTGCCTTGGCATGACGGGCCATTGTATCAAATGCCGTATTTTGCTTTTTTGGCAGCTGGTGTTGGCGCTGTTGCGCTGGGCAATGCACGGGCGGCAATTGATGATTTCACCGGTTTTGTTGGGGTCAAGAAAGGTGCCGGCGAGCGCCGCACTTTGGCCGAGAAAAGTGGTGTGCAGAGCCAATTGGCGCAAGCCGAAGCGACCTTGCGCGCGGCCCGGCTATTATATCGCGACACATTGGCGACAATTTGGCAAGATGTCTGCGCTGGGGTTGAGATGACACCTGAAAAAAGGGCGGATTTGCGGCTGGTTTCGACCCATGCGGTACGTCAGTCAGTGGCCGTTGTGCGGATCATTCATGACCTCGCCGGCGGCACATCTGTGTATTTAAGCTCGCCGATTCAGCGGCGCCTGCGCGATGCTGAAACCATGACCCAACATATGATTGCTAATGCCAGCACTTATGAGCTGGTCGGGCGGGTGATGTTGGGCGGTTATAATGAGACCATGCAATTATAGCGGGGGGCCCGATGAGCCACGGATTTAAGGCCAAATATGAGACGTTGACGATTGAGCGCCACGCCGATTTGGCGCGCGGCAATGTGGCGACCATTCGCATTGACCGGCCAGAGGCGTTTAATGCGGTGAACGAACAAATGCATGAGGATTTGGCGCATGTGTTTCGCGCCGCGCAATATGACAGCGCCGATGTGTTTGTGCTGACCGGCACGGGCGGCGCGTTTTGCGCTGGTGGCGATATTGATTGGTTCCAAGAAATGATTGATGAGCCGAAAAAATTCGCCGCCATTGGTGCTGATGCCAAAGCTATTGTCATGGGTCTTTTGGAGTTGGAAAAGCCAATTATTAGCGCCGTTAATGGGCCTGCGGCGGGCCTTGGCGCGTCGATTGCTTTGCTGTGCGATGTGGTCATGCTATCGGAGACGGCGAAAATTGGCGACCCGCATGTCGCCATGGGACTGGTGGCTGGTGATGGCGGGGCGCTGATTTGGCCGCAGCTCATCGGCTTTAATCGGGCCAAGGAATATTTAATGACCGGCGATATGATACCGGCTGCCGAAGCCTATCGGCTGGGCTTGGTCAATCATCTCTTGGCGCCGGATGATTTATTGCCGCGCGCCTATGAGCTGGCGGAACGTCTGGCCAATGGCGCCACTCAGTCGATTAATTGGACCAAAACCATTGTCAATATGCCGTTGCGGCAAATGGCGGTGCAGGCCATGGAAACCGCCATGGGCTATGAGGCGCTGACCAATATGAGCGCCGACCACCAAGAAGCGGTGACCGCTTTTCAAGCCAAACGGCGGCCAAAATTTACCGGCAAATAGGCACAACATGTCGCGCCCTTACTTCTTGCCCGCCCTTTCGTCTGCGCCTATAGTCGAGGACTGTTAGGGAGTAACACACATGCTTGATACATATAATCCACCGTGGATGACTGAAGATCTGGAGATTTTCAAAGACGCGGTCAATAAATTTTATACTCGTGAATTTGCACCGCATTCTGAAAAATGGACCAAACAAGGCATGGTCGATCGCGACGCTTGGAACAAAGCAGGCGCCGCAGGTTTATTGTGCGCCTCTATTCCGGAAGAATTTGGCGGCGCCGGCGGCGACTATCGCCATGAAGCAATTTTGGCGGAAGAAATGGAACGCACTGGGGTTGTCGGTTTCGGCAATACGGTGCACTCACTGATTTGCGCCCATTATCTCAATGCCTATGGCACAGATGAGCAAAAGTCACATATTCTGCCGAAAATGGCTAGTGGTGAAATGGTATGTGCCATTGCCATGACCGAGCCGGGCACAGGCTCTGACTTGCAATCGGTGAAAACCACGGCGCTGAAAGAGGGCAATCAATATGTCATTAACGGGTCGAAAACATTCATCAGCAATGGCCAGCTCGCTGACTTGGTGATTGTTGTCGCCAAAACCGACCCAAGCCAAGGCGCTAAAGGTATTTCGCTCATGCTCGTCGAAACCAATGGCACCGAAGGTTTTGCCCGTGGTCGTAATCTCGACAAAATGGGCCAACATGCCGCCGACACATCTGAATTGTTTTTTGACAATGTCAAAGTGCCAGCGACCAGCGTTTTGGGTGGTGAGGAAGGCCGCGGCTTTTATCAGCTAATGCAGCAACTGCCAGCCGAGCGTTTGATCATTGCCGCCCAAGGGCTTGGCGCCATGGAACGGGCGATTGATATTACCGTTGAGTACACGCGCGAACGCAAGACCTTCGGCAATGCGATTTTCGATTATCAAAACACGCAATATAAATTGGCCGAATGCAAAGCCACATGGATGGCGGCACGGGCCATGGTCGATCAATTGACCATGCAATTGCTGAAGGGTGAGCTTGATGCCAATTCAGCTGCGGCGGCGAAATTCTGGGTAACCGAACGCCAGTGCGAAGTGATTGATACCTGCCTGCAATTCTTCGGCGGCTATGGCTATATGGATGAATATCCGATCAGCCGCATGTATACCGATGCCCGTGTGCAGCGGATTTACGGCGGTTCGAATGAGATTATGCGGATGCTGGTCGCCCGCTCATTATAGTCTTCGCTCAGACCTGAGAAAAATTAAAACGCCGTCAGAATTTACTGGCGGCGTTTTTTTTTCGCTCTAATATTTAGCTTTCATGCGGAGGTTTTTATGCTGTTGTCTCGTTATTTTCTAAAGTCGGCCGGATTGGCCGTGGTCATTTTCTGCGCTTCTATTCCTGCCGCTTTTGCCCAAGAGGCGACCGCCGAACCAGGGTTTTGGACGCTGTTGTTTGACAAGGGCGGTGTGGTGACATGGGTGATTGCTCTGTTGTCAGCTATTGGCCTGCCAATTGCCGGTGTGAAGCTTTATCAATTTTACCGCATGGATATTTGGCGGCCAAAACAAGTGACCGAGGCCCTATCTGTCTATCGAAACGGTGAAGCAGCGGCGCCGACACTATCAGCATTGACGCATCCAGCGGCGGCGCTTCTGGCCTTTGCCATAAGCCAAGCGCAAAGCGGCGCCATGACACCGGCTTTGTTGCGCGAGGAATTAAGCCGTCGGGCACAATATTTATTGCGCCATTTGAGCCGCAATATTTGGGTCCTCGAATTGATTGCTGCATCGGCGCCTTTGTTTGGCCTTTTGGGCACTGTCTTGGGCATGATTGTCGCGTTCCAAGGGGTTGGTCAGGGTGGTGGTGGCGCTGACACGGCGATCTTGGCATCTGGCATTTGGGAGGCGCTTTTGACCACCGCCTTTGGTCTGGCGGTGGCTTTGCCCTTTTCTATGTTGTCGGCAATTTTGAATAATGCGGTAGATGATGTGCGTGATTTGGTTGAGGACGCGCTGTCGGATATTTTGGTGCGCAGTGAGAGCGCAAACCAGCAGTGAACATTACGACCGCCCGCCGCAAACCCGCGATCATGGGATTGACGCCGCTGATTGACATGATCTTTCTGCTGCTATTGTTCTTTTTATTGGGCTCTGATTTTGTGCAGTTTTCGCAAGCACAATTGGCCCCGCCGCGCGGCAGTGGCGGCGCTCAGGGAAGCAGCCAACCGGCGATTATTTCCCTCGCCGCCGATGGCGCCCTGCAACTCAATGGCGCGCTTAGTGACACCCAGCAAATCAGTTCTTTTGTCGGCCAGCGGGTGGCGCAAGACGCCGAGCAATTATTTGTTGTTATGCCCGCCGGGCAGGCTGATGTGCAAATGGTCATGGATACAATGGATGTGCTGACCAAAGCTGGCGCCACATCGGTGACCATAGAGCGCGATGTTTTCGACATTGATTTAGCTGATTTCTAGGGCTCGAAATGAAACTGCAACACACACGCCGCGAAATTAAATCGATTGATCTGCTGCCGCTGATCAATGTGGTGTTTCTTTTGATCCTATTCGTTCTGGTCGCCGGACGCCCAACGACCAATCACCCGCAGCAAATTGAAGTGGCGCGCTCCAAGGTTGACATGCCCTATGAGGCGACCGGCCTGTCGGTTTGGTTGCGCAGCGATGATCAATTTTATTTGACCGGCGAGACGCCCCTGACGCTTGGTGAATTGGCGGCGCATTTTTCTAAAAAGCAAGTCGGTGGGCAGGGCTTGACCATTGAATTGGTCGCTGACCGCCGCGCCCATGCCAAGGCGCTGTTAGATTTTCGGCAAGCCATGGCGCGAGCTGGGATCGGCGAAATACGCATTAAGACAGAGTTTTACGATAATGGTGAGGGGCCGCAATAATGTCTGAGACCGGGTTGTTTCAAACCATGCGGCGACGGCTTTTGGGCCTGTCATGGCGCTGGTGGCTGACATTTTTTGCCCTGTCGCTTGCGGCGCATTTCATTGCTGTGGCGCTCGTTCTTGTGCTGTTGTTTGGCGGCGAACGCGGCGGCGGTTCCGAGACAGAAAGCGTTGTCGTCTCGGCGGCCAGTGACGGCCCGCAAGAGGTTGACCTCGATTTATCGCAGCAACAGTCGATTGATGAAATCCGCGAGGCCGAGGCTGAATTGGATTTGTCGGAATTGCTGGAAGTGCCACTCGACACAGATTTCAACGATATGATGATGGATAATGCAACCATGGCAGCAATTGCGCCGGCCATGCCGCGGCCGTCGCAAGCGGTGACGCAGAGGGCCTTGCCGGGCGGCGGAGTGATTTCCGGCGTGCCGCAGAGTTTCGCCGATTATATCGAACATTTGCAAAAAACTGGCATTGATGTGGTGTTCGCCATTGATGCCACAGGTTCGATGGTGTGGGTGCACCGTAGCGTGCGAGAACGCATGCAGCAATTGGCCAGCTATGTTCGCAATCTGGTGCCTTTGGCGCGGTTCGGCATTATCGCCTATCGCGATTATAGCGATCATGAATTTGTGACCCGTGTCTCGCAGCCAAGCTTTGACATTATGAAAGCGCGCCAATTTATGGCCGGTATTGATGCGGTCGGCGGCGGCGATATTCCCGAAGCTGTGGTCGAAGCTTTGCGGGTGGCTGAGAGTAAAATCGCCTGGCGGGTCGGGGCCCAACGGGTGGTGATTATTATTGGCGATGCCCCGCCACACCGCAGCGAAGCCAATGAGGGGGCGCAAATTGTCGAACGGATGAAAAGCCGAGGCGGTCGGGTTTCTTTGCTCGATAGTCGGGTCGAGGCCAATCGCGCTTATCTCGGCCGGGTGGCGCCGACCGAAGACCGTATCGACCTCAATCAGCAGGGGGCGATGGCGTCATTTCGCCGTCTTGCCAAATTGGGCGGCGGCACAGCGGCGACTTTATCGGATGAGCGCCAGTTGATGAAAACTCTGGCCTTGTTAATTTTTGATGACCGGTTCCATGATGAGCTGGCGCCGTTTCTGGCCAATTTGGAGTAGCTGATATGCGGTATCTGCCAAATGGTAAAAACTGGCGCGCCTGTTTCGGCGGCGTGGTTTGTATTGTGCTGATGCTGTCGGCGGTGCCTGCACGGGCCGACTGCCCTGCTGTGCCGGGCTTATTTGAGGCGCAGCCAGACAAGCTTTTGACCGATTTATCGGTGACGTCAGAAAAAGCGCGGGCTTTGTTACAAGCGATGGACACATATTCTGTCGCCATGGAGTCGTGCTATGACAGCCCGATGGGGCCGCTGGAAATAGCCCCCTTTGCCCAACAAGCGGCGCTTTTGGCCGAAAAAATGCACATCATGCGCGATTTGGCTGAAGCCAATGTGCGCGGCGATGAATTTGCCTTTGAGGATTTATTGTCATCTGATTTATGGCGCGATATTGAAAGCTTGCGCGTCGCTAGTGCCTATGCCGCCGCTTGGGGGCAATTGGCGCGCGCGGTGCGCCATATTAGTGCCAATGAAAAACGCCAAGCACTGATTGCGGCGCGGGCTGATTTGCAAAAATTAACTTTTGAATTCAAACATCCGGTATTGGTGCAACGCGCCATGTATGGCATGGCCGTGGCGCAGGTTGAAAATGGCGATGTGGCGTTGGCGCAAGCGACTCTTGAGCGGCTTCTATCTTCTCTCAAGCGCAATGACGCAGGCCAGTTTCAAGCGGCTGTGCAGGCATTTTTCGACGATATTTCAGCCCCCGGCTTTCAACCGCCGCTCCCCGCTTTACTTGCCGATGCTGCCGGTGCTGACAGCAGCGATGGACAAGCGCCGCCTTTGGTGGCGAGTGGCGCTGCGGGCAATGCCGCCCTGCAAGCGGCGATTAGCGCCATTCAAGCGGCCCGCCCCGCCGATGAAATTGCAATGATTTTGCAACCAGCCATGCAGGCAGAGCCGATAATTTTGCGTCAGGCACTGGCCTTGGTGGCGGGTGACCGAAGCTTGCTGGAGGCATTGGATTATCAGCCGGGAACCGGCCTGCGGCAGATGCGCAATGGTTTTGCGACGCAAAAATATACGGTTGTGCGCGAAGGCTGGCGTGGCGTTAAACCCTATTATCCGCATTTACCAGCGGCGCTGAAACGGCAGGTGGATTATCAAATGGGGGCCAGTCAAATCGGCCTTGGTGACTTGACTTTAGCCCTCACGCATTTGCGCGCGGCGCTGGTCGGGCTGGCCGATGGGCCGGAACGCACACGTATTGAACAGCTGATTGTGTTGGCGCAATTGTCGAGCGAGGAGCCGCCCAATGCGGCGCGGTTGGCTTTGGCCAAAAGCTATCAGAATGCGCCATTGACG
>Ga0209652_1001660_pt1 | contig 18009 bp, 24 predicted proteins | sample SaaInl74LU_5_DNA_FD_184641 | JGI IMG/M metagenome (GOLD analysis project Ga0209652, IMG submission 184641) | Marine microbial communities from expanding oxygen minimum zones in the Saanich Inlet - ESP_74LU_5_DNA (SPAdes) (version 2) | ecosystem: Environmental > Aquatic > Marine > Intertidal zone...
CATTTTTTATGCTGATTTTAGTTACTGCTGACAATTTTATTCAAATGTTCGTCGGTTGAGAAGGTGTAGGTTTATGTTCATATTTGCTTATTAATTTTTTTTACGTTTATTTTTTTTCGATCCTTTTTTACTCAGGGAGTTATAATTATTGTAAAGGTAGTGACTAACAAGCAACTTGAAAGGTTAATCAAATATCTATCTTTTTACCAACAGAACTTTTGTCACAAATCTCCTGTTTTTCTATTTTTGGAGTTAATGCTTCTAGTCTATCAAAACAGATTTTGATGTGGTAGACAAAAAAACGACATGAAGGAGCAATGGGTTGTATTTTGAAGAAATCAAAAACTAGTCGAGGGGTGAGTTTCTCTAAAAACCACTGGCATATGGATAGAGGGTAGGTTGTATGTCTTAGATTTGTCGAATAGAGATGACCTCTACCGGTTTTTCCAAGTAATAACTTGCAATACCCATGATCCTGAACTCTTAAACACTCTTCATAAGCGTTTAAGACCGTTGTTTTGTATTTTCAAACAACTTGAAAAGGACTTAGGTCCTAAAATCCATTTACTTGACTGGGCGAGCCGGCCGGCGAGCCATACACGGTTTTTCGAGCCTTACTCAGGGCGAGTGGGTATCACTTTTTCCCACAAGAATTTGAGGGAAAAAGAGATTGTAAGTAAAGAGGGTTATGAAATCGGTTCTTTGGAAGATAGGGACCTTAGACATTCAGAACCTGAAGATTTAAGTTTTTGAGACCATTGATCACCTAAAGATAAAGAATGGGGGGAAGAAGACCCATTATTTAGAGAATTGAGGTCACATCCAGAGTATCACGAAGGCAACCCGTGTCCTGAAGATGCAGAGCCGCTTGAGTGGGACTGAAAGTGAAGGGCATCGGAGGAGATAACTACCTTGCCTTCACCTAACTCGTTAAAGAACACTAATCTTTGTGAAAGCTTTAACGGGTTTGAAGAGGTTTCCCCGAACGGTTTTTGTAATTCAAGCCTACATAAATTTGTATGGTTGTTTGAAGAAACCATTCAATCGTTTGATTTTTTCTTTTCAGGCCTCTTCTGGTTCATTAAATTTTTTTTAATAATGCAAAGAAATTCTATGTTTCTTTTCGCTAAAATTAAAATTAAACATTTCTTCTTGTACTGTAAAAAAAGATTTAAATAATACAGCCTGCATATCACGATGCTGTAATATTTTGCCCAGTTTTTTGTTTGAATTACGGCTACTCATGGGTTTTAGCCTTTTATTTTTGACATTATTTCTTGCAGTTTTTATTTTTCAAGTTAAATTTCTACTATTTGCTATGTAAATTCATGATTAAATCTTTATTTTCCTTTGTAGACTTTATAAAATTCCACAATCTGATATTTTATTAGAAAACTTTATTTAATGAAAAAATTGTGTTTTCTTTCTTTTCAAAAGTATTTTCGATAGATAAAAAATAAAATGTATATTTTTAAAACTAAACTCAGTAAAACTATTGAATAAAATTAAATACTTACTTTTTAATGAAGCACCTTCACGAACATTACACTTTTTTAGCTTGTTTTCAAGGCTTTAAAAAAAGTATTACATGCATGAGGTTTTGTTTAAGCTGTTAATAACTTGTAATAATAGTGTGGGTTGGGTTTTTAAGTATAGCCAAGAATTTTTACGATTTTCTCGCTTTTACAATAATTAATTTATAAATGTTAATATTTAAAGAAATACAGCTACTACCTGAAATTTTTTTAGGTATTTCTATAATTTATTTGATTATCCACGGAACTTTTATATCAGTTAACAATAAGTATTTATTAATTCAAAATTCTATTTTATATTTAAGCATTTTAATTATTGCCATGTTTTGTTTTTTATTGTTAAACAATAGTATTGAATACAACAATTTTCAAATTTTTAACAATACTATTATTCTTGACTATTTAAGTTTTTCCTCTAAAGCTTGGATAGCTCTAATCTCAATTTTCTGTTTTTTGATGGTTCAACGTTATTTAGCTGTACAAAAAATTAATTATTTTGAGTATAGCGTATTAATACTTTTTGCTTTATTAGGTATTTTTTTCATATGCTCTTCAAATGATTTAATTACCGCGTATTTGTCAATTGAATTACAAAGTTTATCTTTTTATATAATGGCAGCTATGAAAAAAGATTCAGCTTTTTCTGTGGATGCTGGTCTAAAATATTTTATTTTAGGAGCTTTTTCCTCTAGTTTATTTTTATTTGGTTCTTCTATTCTATATGGAGTTAGTGGTACTACAAATTTTGAAGATTTAAAAAATTTGTTCTTTCTAACATACTTAGAATATGAAAGTATTTATGGAGTAGATAATTATAGTTTTGTTAAACACGTCTTTATTGACGGAGGTTTGATCCAATTTGCCTTAGTATTTATCTTTGTAAGCCTTTTGTTTAAGTTAGCAGTTGCCCCGTTTCATTTATGATCGCTCGATATTTACGAAGGATCGCCTTCTAGCTCTACGTTCTTTTTCGCTGTGGTGCCTAAGTTAGCTATCTTCATTTTGATTATTAGAATTTTTTATTCAAGTTTTTTTGAATATTCGATCAAATGACGTTATTATATTGTTGTTGTAGCAATGTTAACTGTAATAGTGGGCTCTTTTGGGGGCTTAGAACAAAAAAAACTAAAAAGTCTTTTAGCTTATAGTTCGATTAGTCACATGGGATACACGCTAATTGCTTTTAGTACTGGAACATTTGAGGGTATGCAGTCAATGCTCTGTTATCTTTTTCTCTACATGATTGCTGGCTTATGTATTTGGTCTATCTTTTTACTGTTACAACTGAAATACAAATATAGTAAGAAACAAAATAAAGACTTAACAGATTTAAATCTACTAAGTAAATCTAATAATATTTTAGCTTTATTTTTCAGCACTGTTTTACTATCTATAGCTGGTTTACCACCAATGGTTGGTTTTTTAGTTAAAATTGGGATCTTTTTAGTTTCTATTGAGGCATCTATGTATTTTGTCGCAATTCTTAGTATATTATGCAGTGTAATTTCTACTTTCTATTATATTCGAATAGTAAAAATTATGTATTTTGAAAACTCTGTAGCTGGCAAACTGTATTACCCGATACAATCTAATATTTCAATTTTAGTGGTTTGTCTGTTCTATTTTTTACTTTTCCTATTTGTAAATCCAACTTTAATTTATTTATTTTCATACAAAATAACTTTATTATTAACTATGACGGTAGTATAGATTTTTATAACTGATAATTCCAGTTTGTTGTTTTAGTTATATTTTTCAAAATTATACCTAAACTTTATTTTTAGGCTGAATAACATAATTTGGTTAATGTATTAGATTGCAAATCTTTTAATATCGGTTCAAGTCCGATTTTAGCTTTTATTTTCAGCATTTTTAGCTCAGTTGGATAGAGCAACAGCCTTCTAAGCTGATGGACATAGGTTCAAGTCCTATAAAATGTAAATGTTAGACTTTTTTTTATTAAATGTGACAAACTTATTGATTTTTGTCTTGGTATTACCTTTAATTGGAACATTCTTACTGTTATTTATACCTTCTTCAAACCATTCTTTATTGAAATCGATAGCTTTAAATGTATCTTGTCTATTATATGTAGTTTCTTTATTTTTATGGGTCTTTTTTAATAAATCTATTGGTTCTTTTCAATTTGTAAGTAAATTGTTATGAATTCCTTTTTTAAACTTCAACTTTAGTTTAGGCGTTGATGGAATTTCACTGTTTTTTATACTTTTGACTACTTTATTAATTTTTCTATGCATATTGATAAGTTGAACTAGCGTTAAATCAAATATAAAAGAATTTTTAATTGCTTTTTTAGTAATGGAATTTTTTCTAATTGGAGTTTTCTCTATTTTAGACTTATTATTATTTTATATTTTTTTTGAAAGTGTGTTAATTCCAATGTATTTGATCGTTGGTGTTTGAGGTTCTCGAGAAAGAAAAATTAGAGCTGCTTATTTTTTTTTTCTATACACATTATTGGGCTCAGTATTAATGTTATTATCGATTTTATACATTTACTACCAAGTAGGAACAACTGATTACGAAGTATTATTAACTTTTGTTTTTTCTACAACAGAACAAAAATTTCTATGATTATCTTTTTTTGGTTCGTTCGCAACTAAAGTTCCAATGGTTCCTGTGCATTTGTGGCTACCAGAAGCCCATGTAGAAGCCCCAACGGCAGGTTCTGTTATTTTGGCCGGTGTTTTATTGAAATTAGGGACTTACGGTTTCCTTCGTTTTTCTTTTCCGCTATTCCCAGAAGCATCCCTTTTTTTTGCTCCAATTGTTTATCTACTATCTATTGTTGGTATTGTTTATACGTCTTTTACTGCAATCCGTCAAACTGATTTCAAACGAATTATTGCTTATACTTCTGTAGCGCACATGAATTTAGTAATGGTAGGGCTTTTTAGCTTTAATGCTGTTGGGTTAGAAGGGGCTATCTTACAAAGTTTAAGCCATGGTTTCGTAGCAAGTGCTTTGTTTTTGATTATTGGAATAGTTTATGAAAGACACCACACCAGAATGGTTAAATATTATGGAGGATTAGTTCATACAATGCCTTTGTATACATTTATTTTTTTATTTTTTACAATGTCAAATATTGGGTTACCTGGCACAGGTAGTTTTGTAGGCGAGTTTTTAATATTGGCCGGTTCTTTTAAAACTAACACTAGCGCTACTTTCATTAGTGCTACTGGTATGATTATTGGGGGTTGTTACTCCTTATGATTGTTTAATAGAATTTCTTATGGTAATTTAAAAATTCAATATTTAAAAGACTACATTGATATCAATAAGCGAGAAGCGTTTACTTTCTTACCATTGGTTGTCGGTACATTAGTTATTGGTTTATACCCAGAAGTCTTTTTAAATTCAATGCATATGAGTGTTAATATGTTAGTTGAAATTACACATATTTGTAAATTATAAATGATATATATTTTAGAAACAGAACTACTAGAAAATAAACCAATTTTTTTTTCTTTGACTAGAATTTTTGGAATTGGGCATTTTCAATCATTTTCAATTTGTAAAAAGTTAGGCTTATCTAATAATTGCAAATTGTCCACCTTGAAACCAGATCAAATTGTAAAATTAGTTAAATTTATAGAAAACTCAAATCTGCCAATAAATAGTAGTTTGAAAAAATCAAAAATTATGTTAGCAAAAAACTTAGTTCAAATTAAAGCTTATAAAGGTATCCGTCGATTGCGTGGTTTACCGATTAGAGGTCAACGTACTCATACTAATGCTAAAACAGCATTTAAAATTCGTTAAGTATGTTAGATTTTTTATATTATTCAATGTCTATAGTTAACTTTTGTACTAGATTCAAAAACTACAAAGTTTATGTTTATTACTTTATCTATTTATTCAAAGAATCCAAATTCTTTAACAAACTTTTTAAAATTTTTTTACAAACTTAAAACAAATAAAACTTTTAACTTAAAATTTTTCCCTATACAATCTCAAAAAAATAAAAAAGTTTTTTTCTTTTCTGTATTACAATCGCCTCATGTTAACAAAAAGTCTCAAGAACAATTTGGATATTGTATCTATAATAAACAACTAAAAATTCATGTATCGCAAATGGCTAAATTTTTAACTATTTGAAAAATAGTAAAAATAAAGCTATTTTCTGATATTAAAATTAAGACAAAGTTTTTATTGAATACTAAATTTTTTAAACCTGCATTGCTTGATAAGACAGATTACGATAAATTTATGCTAAAATTTTTTCAAAAAAGTGAACTAAATCTATTGAAATTTGATAAATTAGAAGCGCTTAAACAATCTTCTTTTTCAAATAAAACTGGATATGTATTTTTAAAGTTGTTGGATGTTCACGGCGAGATTTTGTTAAAAAAATTCAACTCTTACGATTTAAAAACCCCATAATTGTGGGCAAATGTTTAGATAGCTCAGTAGGTAGAGCAAAGGACTGAAAATCCTTGTGACGGCAGTTCGATCCTGTCTCTAAACATATCAAAAATTTTTTATGAAAAACACTATATGGAATATAGCTACCGATTTAAGAAATAGCCAAACTTCTCGAAGAAACTTTATTTTTCAACCAAAAACAAAACTAATTGTTGCTTTTCTAAATATTCTTTGGGATGAAGGCTTTATTTTAGGTTATAAAATCTACGATTCAGACCCAAACTTACTAAAAATTTTTTTAAAATATAAAAATGGAAAACCAGCAATGGGTTCACTGAAACTGATATCTAAGCCTAGTCATCAAATTTATTACTCGGCATCACATTTGTGAAAGCTTGATACAAAAAAGAGTCTTATTATATTAACAACACACAAGGGTTTAATGACAATTCATGAATGTAAACAAACGCATACAGGAGGAAAACCTTTATTTATAATCAAATAAAAATGCACAATATTACAAAACGACATATAATTAAAATTCCAAAAGATATTTCACTTTATTATTGTACTACAAATCATATTGTTATTTTTACAAACTCTGTCACTCAGAAAGCATTAAAGTTAAAAACCAAGTTGGTCATTGAAAAAGATAAAAAATTAATCAAAATAACTAGAGAGCCCTTTCTTAATATGTCAAATAATAAGAAAAGAAGCCTAAAAGCTCTACAAACCACTCAAGTCGTTTTGATAAAGCAAATGCTCTTAGAAATTTCAAGTTTCTTTTGCAAAAAACTCAATCTTATTGGAGTAGGGTTTCGGGTGTCTATCTTAAAAGTGCTAGATTTCAATTTACTACATTTAAAATTAGGATACAGTCATTCTATTTACTTTAAAATCCCAAAAAACTTGAAAATTTTTTGTTTAAAGGCTAATAAACTTTTCATTATAGGAAATTCTTATCAATTCGTTACTCAAATTGCTGCATTAATTAGGTCATGTAAAGTTCCTGAACCGTATAAAGGAAAAGGTATTTTGTATGCAACGGAAAAAATCACCTTAAAAGAGGGTAAAAAAGTTTAAAAATGAAATCAAACCTAGTTAAAAGTCAAAATTATAAATTATTTAAATATAACCTATTAAAGTTACAAATATACTCGGATCAGCCTTCTTTTGACATTTTCAACTTTTCAAATGATACTTTAGAATATATAGAAGCTCATTTAAAACAAGTTCTGAAAATTATTTTTGAATACCATGTATGTCAATTCAAAATTCTATTTATAGGTTTTCCAGTTATTTCTAAAATGAAACAAATGAAACTTATACACTTCACAAATCATACTTTCATATCAGAAAAGTCGTGAATTAGCGGGATTTTCAGAAACCGTTTTTCGATATTAACTTACTTGAAAGTAATTCAATCACAAAATTTTTCGAAAAGCCTTAAATTGTTGCTAACAGTCAAAACAAAACCTCATTTAGTCGTTATTTTTAACCAAAAAATCGAGACTAGCGCAATTACTGAATTTTATAAAGCTGGAATTCCTATTTTATCTTTTAATTGTATTCCTTCAAATTTCTCTAAAATTACGTATAAGACTTTAGGGCACTTCAATTTCGCTGAGAAGAACATGAAAATAAGTTATTTTTTCCTTTTTTATTCTTTACTGAAAAAACTACCATTGAAAAAAGGTAAAATTAAAAATATTGTCGCTAAGTTTAATTAATTTTTTCCTCAACATTAAGAAGTTTTTAAAGTCAAGTTATATTCTTAAAAATATTTATGCATTTTACAAATAAACGACGTAATAAGCCACTATACAAAAAATTTTTAACTTTAAGAAAAAACATTCAAAATAGTGATAAATTTTTACGATTTAGAAAAAAGAAATGACAAAAATTTCAACATTTAACTTTAAAGTTCAACCGGAAAAGATTTTATGATCCTATTTCACATGTTTTATTCAACTTTAAAAATTTTTTCAGTAGAAAATTCAAATATAATTTGCAAAATAAACAAAGACTAAGTTTTTTCTACGGAAAACTGAGAAAATCTTATTTAAAAAAATTGGTGAAGTCGACTTTAAAAAGTTCTAAATCTACCAGTATACATGAAACTATTTTATTTATCAAAGAGCTAGAAACTAGATTAGATACTGCAATATATCGCACATATTTTTCTTATAGTTTTAGAAACGCAAGGCAATTAATCTCTCACCAAAAAGTTTATGTTAATAATAAAATTGTTCAATCTAATTCTTATAACTTAAAGAAAGGAGATGTAATCTCATTTGACGCTAGCGTTTTTGATTTTATCACATCGAATATTTTAAATTCAAAAATTTGGCCAACACCACCAAAACATTTTTATATTAATTATAAAATATTACAAATATTAGTGATAGAAGATATTAGCTATACTAATTGTTTATCATATTACCCCTTTTGACTTGATTTTAATTCATTTATTAGGTTTTATGAAAAATAAAACACTTGCAGAAGTCTTTAGTAGCTCAATGGTAGAGCGAGTGGCTGTTAACCACTAGGTTGTTGGTTCAAATCCAGCCTAAAGAGAGAAACACGATTCAAAATAAATTTGGAAATAATCGGAGTTGAACCGATAACTTTATGCTTGCAAAGCATACACTCTACCAATTGAGTTATATTCCCTTTTCAAATTATTGCATAAATAATTTATAGCTATTATTAATTAGTTTTTTGTTATTTGTTAGATCTAGATTCATAGCTGAAATAGAAGTTGTGTTTTTTATTAGTTTTTTTGTTCTAAACTTTTTCACTTCTACAAAATTAGGTATAACTGTGTTGATACTGAAATAGTAAAAAAGAGATAAAGTTATTAAAAGTCCGAATACTTGTGCACCTAGTGTTAAAAAATCAAATTGTGGAATTAGTCAAAAAGCTCGTTTGGTGAAATTGGTAGACACGTCAGACTTAAAATCTGATTTTTATATAAAAAGTATCGGTTCAAGTCCGATAACGAGTATTTTTATGCCAAAATGATGAAATTGGTAGACATACTAGGTTTAGGTTCTAGTTCTTTTTATAAAAGAGTAAGGGTTCAAGTCCCTTTTTTGGTATAAGTATTAAAATAAATGCCTACAATCAATCAATTATGTCGTAATAAAAGGAAAAAAAAAAAACTACGGAATAAAGTGCCCGCGTTGAATAATTGCCCGCAAAAGAAAGGAGTGTGTACTAAAGTTTTTTTAAGAACTCCAAAAAAACCTAATTCAGCACTAAGAAAGTTAGTTAAGTTAAGGTTAACTAACAACAAAAAAATCATGGCTTACATACCTGGCGAAGGTCATAATCTACAAGAGTACTCAACAGTTATGATTAGAGGCGGTAGAGTAAAAGACTTGCCTGGAATTAAATACCACTTAGTTCGCGGAAAGTTAGATTTTAGTGGCTTAAAAGGGAGAAAAACTTCACGTTCAAAATATGGTACTAAAAAATCAAACAGTTAATAGTCTATGAATAAAAAAATAATTAATCAATTGTTATTAAAGGGTAAACGTACAACATCTGAAAAAATTTGATTAAAAAGTATCAAATTTTTCTATAAATTATTTAATAAAAACCATAAAGAATTTATCAACAGAGCCCTTATTAATGTTACGCCGTTACTTAAAGTAAAACAGTTAAAACAGAAAAACAAACGCTCTCAATTGAAGGAATTTCCTTACATAGTGAACAATGCGAACCGAATTTCATCCACTCTGAAATTTTTTCTAACAAAAACAAACAACAAAGACGAAAAGAAGATGCACAAGAAACTTATCAACGAGTTATTACTTGCAACTAAAAATACAGGTACTAACATTAGCAAGAAAAAAAGTTTGTATGAATATGCTTTTGTTAAAAAAAAGTATTTTTATTACAGATGATTCTAAAATAATATTAATACAATAAAATACGTTTAATAGGACTTGAACCTATAATCTTTGGGACCGAAATCCAACGCTCTATCCAATTGAGCTATAAACGCAAAAAAATGATTCAACAACAAACAATTTTAAAAGTAGCGGATAACTCAGGTGCTAAAACTGTAAAGTGTATTAAAGTTCTTAATGGTTTTAATAGGCGGTTTGCTGTTCTTGGTGATATTATAATAGTATCTATACAAAAACTTCGTAACAAAGCTCGGTCAACATCAAAGGTGCAGAAAGGTGAAGTCCATAAAGCAATTATTCTTAGAACTAAGGCTAAAACAGTAAAAAAGGACGGAACAATTTTTTTTTTCCAATCGAATGTTGTCAGTTTAATAAATAAACAAGGAAAACCAATCGCATCTCGTATTATAGGCCCGATACCCAAGTTTCTGAAAAAGAAAAAAAATCTCAAGTTTATAACTCTTTCTTCAGGATTTATATAGAAAAGTTTAAAATGTTTTTTCTTGACGCATACTTTTATAACATAGTTAAGTACGACCTAGTTAATACGTTTTTTTACCAAAACATAGAACAAATACCAAAGTTTGAAAAAATTATACTGAATTTTGGATATCAGAAATCTAGTTTTAAACACCTTATCTCTGGACTTTTGGCTCTAGAATTTGTATCATCCAGAAAAAGCAAGCTAACGAAATCTAAATATTTAAATGTATTTCTGAAAATTAAAAAAGGTAGTCCTGTTGGCTGTAAAATAGTTTTAAGAAAACGTGCGATGTATTTTTTTTACTTGAGGCTAATAACTTCGATTTTTCCAAAAATTAAATATTCTCAATCTGCCCACACCAAACAAAGCTTAAAATCCGTAAAATCGATCTCAATTCAATTAAAAACTCCATTAATATTTACAGAACTGGAAAACCAGTATCAATTCTTTAAAGACATTCCTAAGTTAGATATTACTCTAGTTACAACCTCTAAGTCCCAAAATGAGCTTTTTTTCATATTTAAATCAATTAAGTTTTTTATATAAATCTAAAATTACCCTTGCAAATGTAACTCAATTGGTAGAGTGTAATTTTGCCAAGATTAAAGATGAGGGTTCAAATCCCTTCATTTGCTTTCACAGGATAAGTGGTCGAGTGGTTTAAGGCGTTAGTTTTGAAAACTATTGTATTGTAAAATACCGTGGGTTCGAATCCTACCTTATCCTAATTAATGTTTATTTTTGTTCAAACTAAAAATGATTGTATTAATAATTTGTATTGTATTAAAAATTCTTGCTATTGTTGTTCCTTTACTTATTTCTGTTGCATATTTTACTATAGCCGAAAGAAAAATTATGGGTATCATACAAAGAAGAAAAGGCCCTAATGTTATTGGTTTTTTAGGTCTGCTACAACCATTAGCAGATGGTCTAAAACTATTTGTTAAAGAAACTATTTTCCCCAGCAATTCAAATATTATTATATTTTTAATTGCCCCTATGTTAACTTTTATTCTAAGTTTGATTGGTTGAGCTGTTTTACCATTATCAAAACAGATTGTATTGTCTGATTTAAATATTGGAGTTTTATATTTATTTGCAACGTCTTCGTTAAGTGTTTATGGTATAATTATGGCTGGTTGGTCTAGTAACTCAAAATACCCGTTTTTAGGTGCGTTACGTTCTGCAGCCCAAATGATTTCTTACGAGGTTTCTATAGGGTTTATTATAATTAATGTGTGTATTTGTGCTGGTTCTTTCAATTTAAGTTTTATTGTATTGGCTCAAAATAATGTCTGGTTTGTTGTACCGTTATTACCTATGTTTTTCATTTTTTGTGTTTCTATGCTTGCTGAAACAAACCGACACCCTTTCGATTTACCCGAAGCTGAAGCTGAGCTAGTCTCTGGGTATAATGTTGAATACTCTGCTATGACATTCGCTTTATTTTTTCTGGGGGAGTATGCCAATATGCTCTTAATGAGTGCTTTTGTTTCTATATTATTTTTGGGAGGTTGGCTGCCTTTGGTTAACTTATTTCCTTTTAACTATCTTCCTGGAAGTTTATGGTTTAGTTTAAAGCTTGTTTTAGGCGTAATATTCTTCATAGTTACACGGGCAACTTTGCCGAGATATAGATATGATCAATTAATGTATATAGGTTGGAAAAGTTTCCTTCCTTTATCATTAGGGTATTTACTGTTGTCAGTAGGAATTTTAATTAGTTTTAACTGGTTGCCTACTTAGTCTTTGAAAGCTCACCCTTAAATACGATATATACCGTAGTTATCTCATAGATTATTATTATACAAATGCTAGTTAACAGCTGATAGGCAACATCAGGGGGGGTGATAAATGTTGCAAAGCAAAAAAAAACGAAATAGAAAACTTTTCTGAACTTGTTTAAAATTAACAAATTAGCTTTAAATAAATCTAAAAAGATGAAGAATACAACTGTTATCTGAAAAATAGTATTACATAAATAATAAACTGATTTGTAAAAAGTTACATATTCATTTAATTTAGCTTCAAAATAAAATGTTAGATTTTGAATCGACAAAAACTCTTGGAACTCTAAAAAGAAAAATCAACTCGCCGGGAAAATAAGAATATTCAACATGAAAACAAAGCTTATTCAATACAATGCTATAACTACTAGAATAGTTTTAAAATAAGTATATTCAAATCTATATAAACCCATAGATAAAAAAACAAAAAGTTGATAACCCAAAAATAAAATTATTGTCTGGTTAGCTATAAAATAAGATAAATTAATGTAAACGATAAACACTTCTGTCACATCGGTTGTTAAAAAATACAATAAATTGGTGTAATTTGGGTTCAAACTAAGTTTGATAAAAACATATAGCAAAGCCTCTTTATAGTAATAACAATTTATCACTATAAAACTTCAAGCGATAAGGGAAAAGAGAATACGGTATTTAATTTCTAATAAGTATTTATAGATCATAAATTTTTTGAGTTCGGTATCGTTTAGGAAAATAGTTCAGCCGGTAGAACAGTGGTTTCCAAAACCAAAAGTCAAGGGTTCAAATCCTTTTTTTCCTGAATTTATTTTTTCTTTAAGTTTTTATAAATCTTGTTGTTTTTAACCAAATTACGTGCGTTTTTCAATATTTTTGAAAAATCACTAAATACTAAAGCTCCTATAATAAAAACAACAAGAATTTGGCCTATGCTTATATTTCTCATAAAATCAAAAATTATTTTTTCGGTTGTACTAGGCTTATAGTTTAGAGGTAGAACGTACCGCTCATAACGGTTTTGTCGTAGGTTCGAATCCTACTAAGCCTAAATAATAAAAAATGGATTTTAATTTAAAAACCTACAAACGCTTAAAAATCAAATATTATCTCAAAACAATAAATTTTTTTTTTTTCTTCCATGGGGCTTCTTTAGATAGCGAAAGCTGAATAAAAACCGAACAAACTTTAGTTAAGAACAAGTTAAAGTATTATAGAGTTTTTAATACACTAATGACTAAAACTTTGAATTACTCAATATTCAAAAATTTAACTACTCTGTTACATGGCCCTATTATATTAATAAATAGTGATCACCTGAAATTAACTCCGAAAAAATTAAAAAATGTCAATCCTTTAGTTAATTTATTGTGTTTGAAGTTGAATAATAAAATTTACTCTAGAAAACAAATTAAAAACATAAAAGAATTGTCGTACATTGAAAATGTTTCTATTTTTCATAAATCTATGAAAAGCTTAATTAAAATGCCATATTATAAATTTAGAAGTAAAAAACCTTTATTAATTTCGAAATAATGTGAATCGAACACATGACTTCCTGCTCCCAAAGCAGGCACGCTACCAAACTGCGTTATATTTCGTTGAAGGAAGTAGGATTCGAACCTACGATAAGGTAAACTTAACAGATTTACAATCTGCCACTTTCAACCACTCAGTCATTCCTTCTATAATTTTTTAGTTCGAGTACGAATTTTAATTCGCTTCTTTTTTTTTAGCCTACACCCATTATGAGGGTGATAGTTGTAACTTGTTACTAATTTTATAAAAATTTTTCGTTTGAGTTTTTTATAAATATACGATTGATGGTTGAAAAACAAATTGTTAAAATGTAAAGCGACGGGTTTTGTTCTAAAAACTTTTATTTTTACTAATAAAGATTTTAAAATAGTGATTATAGCTTTAGGTTGCCTAACTTTTTGAGTTTTTTGTAAATTGAACATCCCAGCAGAATAGAAAAATTTAGGGTTACCTTTAATATCGTTTACATTGATTAACGTATTTGTTAAGGATAAATTAACGTTTATAACGTAACTAATTAATTTCTGATGGGTAAAAAAAGAAAACAAAATATACGCAGTGAAATAATTTATTTTTGTTTTAATATGGTATAGTTTGGTAAAAGTAAACAGAATTAACCAAGATAAATAAAATGAAAACGTTTCTTTTTTTATAAATTTTAAAATCTTAATTTTAGAGAATAAATGTTTAAAATAATTTTGGTTAATCAAATTAGATGAAAAAAATGATTTGTTTGCTATTTTTAATGAAAGCATGAATTTCTTAAAATTTTTGAAATAATCCTTATTTATATGAATTCAACAAAAAATAAATCTACTTCAATAATTCAGAAAAGATTAACTAATTTATCAAAAAAGAAATTGAGTAAAACTCCTTTAATAAAAAAGATGATTGTTGGCAAGAAAAATATAGCAGGAAGAAATAATCTTGGGAAAATTACTGTGCGTCATAAAGGTGGTGGCCACCAAAAAAAGTATAGAAAAATTAATTTTATAAGAAATAAGGACTCTGTGGGAATTATAACTAGTTTAGAGTATGATCCGTTTAGAACTGCCTTTATTGCGGCTGTTTATGATTTTTTAAATTGTGACTATTTTTATATGATTGCTCCTAAGAATTTAAATATTGGTGATATTGTAAAATCAGGGTTTAATGCTGAAGTCAAAGTCGGACACTCTTTAACATTAATGAAAATTCCTGTAGGAAGTTTTATTCATAATGTTTCTTTGAAAGAAAACAAAAAAGCTCAATTAAGTAGGTCTGCTGGCACTAACTCACAACTGATCGAAAAGACTTCTAAATACTGCCGAATCGTTTTAAGCTCTGGAAAACATAAATTCCTTTCATCTACATGTCATGCAACGATTGGAACCGTATCAAATGAATTCTCATTTTTTACTGTAATTGGAAAGGCTGGACGCAACCGGTGGCTAAATAGAAGGCCGACCGTTAGGGGTGTAGCAATGAATCCTGTTGACCATCCTCACGGAGGGGGAGAAGGAAAAAGCTCTGGTGGTCGCTCTTCTGTAACACCATGGGGAAAGCCTACAAAAAATGGTAAAACGAGTAATAAAAAAAAATCCAAATTTTTAAAACGTTAAAGAATGAGTAGAGTCAAATGGAAAGGACCATATGTTAAAAACAAATTATTAGATAATATTAAAAATTCAATATCGGTTTATAAAAATGATATTAAAACTGCCTACAAAAGCTCTGTAATATTGCCAAAGTTCATTGGACTCACTATACAAGTTTATAATGGTAAAGCATTCATCACAATAAAAATTGTAGAAGAAATGGTCGGACATAAATTAGGAGAATTTGTTCTTACTCGAAAACAATTTTCTTATAAAAAACAAAAAAACAAAAAATAAAAATGGGACAAAAAACAGATGCACGAATTTTTAGGTTAGGAGTTACTAAAAAAAATTGAGAATCTAAGTATATTGAAAAAAATAACGAAGAGTCATCTTTATATTTATATAAAACCTTAGAAATTCAAAAATATTTAAGTCGATTTTTTGGTTTATATAAGATAAAGATTCATACTTGTAAACTATTTTACTCTGAAAATACTTTACAAGTATTTATTTCTTTTTATCTTACGACAAAAACACTTTATGTCATAAGTAAACATTTAACAAAGTATTCGAAAAGATCTTTAACATGTTTTAAACGTCTCCAAACTCATGTAAGGATTAATAAAAAAAATAAGAAGAAAAAAAAGAATTTGTTGCGAAAAAAGCCATTTAATAACCAAATAACGAATTTGAAAAAATTTCAAGAGGAGAAAAAAGTAAAGAACAGAGTAAACTTACTGGCTTCTAAACTTGACAAAAACCAAGCAATTAGTTTAAAAGAGTTTCAAGAAGTCTTATTAGAGAGCTTAGCAAGATATACTAAGAACAAAATTGATATTTCTATAACATTACAAAACTTAAACAGTACTAAGCAATTATCACGAAATCAGATTAAAGATTTTAGAATTACCTTCAAACAGTTAAGAAAATTTGTTAGAAATTCTTTTTTTAAAGAGGCAATAAATATTTTATTTATTACCGTTATAAAAAGAAAATCAGCGAAATTATTAGCTGAGTTTATAAGTGGCCAGTTTAGGCTTAATCAATTAAAAACCGATCAAATTGCTATATCTCGAAAAGACAATTATTTCTTAGGCTTTTTAAAACAAAGTCTAAAACTACTAATTACATCCGAAGTATCAAGTCTTACAGGTATAAAAATTGTTATTAAAGGTAGGTTTAATAGAGCGCCAAGAGCTCGGAGTGTTATTCTACAGTTTGGGAAATTTTCTCTTCAATCGTTTGATTCTAAAATTGACTATTTTCAATCAACTGCTTACACAATCAACGGTACGTTTGGAATAAAAGTTTGAACTTGCGAAAATAAAAATTAAAAAGTTTATGTTACTACAACCGAAAAAAACTAAATATAAAAAAATACAAAAAGGTAAACTATCGAAATTTGATTTTCGCTCTAATAAATTGAGGTTTGGAAGCATTGGGTTAAAAGCTGCAAAAGCTGGGACTATCTCGTCTCGTCAAATTGAAGCTGCACGACAAGCTATTGTTAGGAAATTAAATCGGAAAGGAAAACTATGAATACGCGTATTTCCTTCAATTCCTATTACAGCAAAACCTATTGAAGTTCGAATGGGTAAAGGTAAAGGTGCCTTATCTCATTGAGGTGTAAAAGTGAGCGCTGGTACGGTTTTATTTGAAATATGTGGGATATCAAGAAACATTGCAATTACAGCTTTTAAAACTGGGGGGGCCAAACTACCCGTTAGAACAATAATTTTATTGTAGTATATTCAAAAATAGTACCGTTGCAAAGACTTTTAAAACCTTTAAAACTATTTTAAAGCTTGAAAATTTGATGGGACCTTTAAAATCTCAAACTTAATCTTTAAAAGCTGCTTTAAAGCCACCGAAAAAAATAAATACATTTTTGTTATATTTACATGTTATTACAAGCAGCTAAATTTATAGGAGCTGGTTTAGCAACAATCGGACTAGCAGGAGCTGGAGTAGGAATTGGTACCGTATTTGGTGCATTAGTAATTGGAATTTCACGAAATCCTTCTTTAAAAGATGAATTATTTAAAACTGCTATTCTAGGGTTTGCATTAACCGAAGCTATCGCTCTTTTCTCATTAATGATGGCATTTTTAATTCTTTTTGCATTATAATATTTTCGCAACAAGAAATTATATGGGTATGTAGCTCAGTTGGTAGAGCATTGGACTTTTAATCCACAGGTCTTGGGTTCAAACCCCAATGTACCCATAATTAAATACTATATACATGATAATTTTAAATTTAAACTACATTTTGAATATTGTTATAACCTTATTTTTAATTGGAGTATTAGGGCTCGTTTTAAATAGAAAAAATATATTAATAACGTTAATGTCAATTGAATTGATGTTATTAGCAATAAACCTAAATTTTGTCGTTTTTTCTATATATCTAGATGATATTACCGGTTATGTTTTTGTTTTATTCATATTAACGATTGCTGCTGCAGAGTCTGCAATAGGGTTAGCGATTTTAACTATATACTATAGGTTAAAACATACTATTAGGATAGATAAAATAAAAAACATTAAAAGTTAACTTTTAATAAAACGGAAACGACAGGATTTGAACCAGCAATCTTCGACGTGACAAGTCGACGCTTTAACCATTTGAAGCTACGTTTCCTAAATTTTAGATAAGACTTAATTTATTATTTGATTTCATATTATTCTTCAGGAGTCGAACCTAAATAAGTAAATACCTAAAAATATTACTTTTACCTACCATATATATATATATAGATTATAGATAAAAGTTGGAGTACCTTTATAGTATAAGTTTTTT
>Ga0209652_1001661_pt1 | contig 18002 bp, 16 predicted proteins | sample SaaInl74LU_5_DNA_FD_184641 | JGI IMG/M metagenome (GOLD analysis project Ga0209652, IMG submission 184641) | Marine microbial communities from expanding oxygen minimum zones in the Saanich Inlet - ESP_74LU_5_DNA (SPAdes) (version 2) | ecosystem: Environmental > Aquatic > Marine > Intertidal zone...
CTCACACTATCTCTCGTCTTCTCACCTCTCACGTGAATGAGGGCTCCCGTTGCAATTGTGAATTGTCACAGCGCAGAGGCATTCTCAATCACCCCGATTCAGGCACGCACGCACAGATTACTAGGAGATATCATCCCTGATACATAAGATATGTCAGCAAGAATGAGTGAACAGCGCAAACCTCTCTCTGAGTGGATCCGCTCATTCCACACACTTTTAGACCAGCAGCAATTTTGTAGTATTAGCAATCATACGACAGTATCGTTATCGTCCTCCGATTACTTAATTCTGGCGCTGCGACTCGCTTGCTCTCTTACTGATGAGATTTGCAGAGTAGGAGAAGAAACTGGCCGATCGCCTACGCCACGCTGCGATTGGATGGATAGTATTGTAGTTCACTTGAAGTCGAACAGCTCGAAGGGAGATGGTACAGAAAATGTGGTTAATACTATTCTCACAGATGATCATGATGGCATTCGCGTAGAAGTATTACCGTCCTTGTTTGATAAGACCGAAAATTGTGCGAGTCAAATGGATGGAATATTGTATTCTCTTGGGATAGTTTTCTTTGAAATATTTTCAAGGGGGGAGCGGCCTGCTGAGCTTGAGCAAACACAAATAGGAGAGACGACATCTAATGGGTTTGAGATTGGGACAGAAGAATTATACGAAGGCTTCAATCCCTTTCAGCAAGGCGGAACCATTGATGCTGGTGAACTCAGCATGTACCAACATCTTTTGTGTGATTACAACTTGTCTGATGATGATAGTACATCATCCGAAAAGGCTTTCCAAGGCGATGGTCCGAGGAAGAAGCGAACTCAGAATGAAAACTACAATATGTGTTCAGTTTCGGTAGAGCCTTTGATAGAGAAAGGTGTCCCGATGTCTTTGTGTGATTTGATTGCCAACATGTTGGATTGCGCCAATGGCACTCTTCGTAAAGATGAAACGTACAGTAACATGTCTGAAGTGAGAGATGATCTGCAACTCATGCTTGATAAATCCTCTATCTATCTCTATGACCAAAACATGGGTAGGTTATCAACAACTGGATTGCAGTTTGGGGACACCGTCTTTGGTAGAAATGCCGAACTATCCACTATCAAGGAAGCTTACCGACGTGCAGTGTCAGGAGACAGCGAGGTGGTAACAATCTATGGTCAATCAGGGACAGGCAAATCACTCTTGGCATATGAATTCGGGAAGTACGTGTTAGCAGACGGTGGAATACTTTTGTCAGGAAAGTTCGACCAACTTCAGCAGGGCACACCATTCAGTGCATTGGCATCAGCTTTCAACCAATACTGCGGTATTTTATTGCAAAGTTGTGAACTTGCTTCATCGAGGGAGATGCTAGCTCATCAGATAAATCATGTATTGGGAAGGGAGGCAAATCATTTGGCCAAGCTCATACCCAACTTGGCAAATATCCTATGTCTGGATACGAGTGGTAGTATTCATGACGAAGGATGCACAAACGCTCAGAATCGACTTCAATACCTGCTGTGTCGGTTTGTGGAAGTAATATCAAGCACATTTGCTGCCCCCGTGACTTTATTCCTCGATGACTTGCAGTGGGCAGATTCAGCATCAATTGCAGCTGTAAACCAACTCTTACTTACCGGTGGCCTCGCTTCTCAAAATACCCATTTTTTCTTCCTAGGATGCTATCGCGACGGAGAGACTGACAACTGCAACCCCCTTTGGAAATCATTGTGCAATAACAACCTTGTCAACGCTAGGTCTACCGACGTGAAACTTGATTGCATGGGCGAAGAGACCTTGTCCACAATGGTCTCGGAGACTCTGTGTCTATCACCGCGTCTCACTCGGTCTCTGTCTAGTGTGATATACCACAAGACAAAGGGAAATCCGCTCTTCGTCTCGCGGCTGATGATTTCGCTAAACAAGGAAGGCCTTTTGCGTCCAAGCTTGAGCCGGCGACGGTGGGAATGGGACAAAGAGAAGATCCAATGCCAAAAGTTGCCTGACGATGTTGCCATGTTTCTAACGAAGTCGATCGAAGCGTTATCTGAAGATGTGAAATCATCTCTATCCGTTCTGTCGTGTTTTGGATCATCTGTAGAGTGTGCTTTCATCAAAACACTGGAGAAGGTTCTGAAAAACAATTTGCTCAGAAACCTTGATGCAGCCGTAGAAGAAGGATTATTGGACAAGAAAGATGGTCGGTACCATTTCAGCCATGACCGTATCCAAGAAGCTGCATACAACATGATGAATTTCATTGATCGATGTCACTTTCACTTCACCTATGGTATGGCTCTGGCACCTTTGTCGGCCAGAGAGAAAGACGACAGCAATTTGCTAATAGCTGTGAATCAACTCAATTTAGCAAGTCCCGAAGCCGTTCAAGAAAGAAGTCAGAATGTCACTATTGCTAAACTCAATTTACAGGCCGGTAAGAAGACAATGGAGATGTCAGATTTTGTAGCAGCATACTCGTATTTTGATAATGGGATATCGTTTTTGCGGAAGAAACACTGGGAGGAGCACTACGCACTGAGTTTAGAGTTGTTTGACTTGGCAGCGAAGTGCGCTCTTACGAATGGAGACATCGTCAGCTTGAAAATCCTTTCCGAGCAAGTTATAGCATACGGGCGATCGTACGGAGATAAGCTCAACGTTCTGTACTCCACCACATGTGCATTAGCCTTTTCATCCAAGCTACCCGAATCGATTGATAAGGGACTAGATATTTTGGCGAATCTGGGTATTGAACTACGAGGGTGTGGATCAAAAAGTATGGAGGCTTGCGTAAAGGAGACAAGAGCTCTACTGTCAATTTTTACCGACGATGAAATCTTGAATACCAGACCAATGACCGATCCAACCATGATCATTGCAATGAAGTTTTTAGGCAAGTTGGAGGTAGGGATGAGTCAAATCATGCCCGGATCAGCTCCGTCTGTGATGCAACAAATTATTCAACTTTCACTATTACACGGCATGAGCCCGGTGTCTCCAATAGGGTTTGTGCATCTTGGCTCGTACACAGCCAAGCTTGGAGATATCAGCGAGGGCTACCGCTACGTTAAACTTTCACGTTCCCTACTAGACAAAGTGGGATCCAGAGATAGTGCCGGCGAGGTCATTTCTATAGGTACTCAAGTCAGAGCATACGTCGAGCCACTTCAAGCCACGTTGGAATATCACAATGAGGGATATGCAGCTGCAATGTCATCAGGTGATATCATCCAAGCTGCGCTTAACCTTATATTCATTTGCACCACCTCTCTCTTTGCTGCTGTGAACCTACAGACCGCACTGGGCAAATGCGTTGAAACGGATAAGTTCCTGTACGAAAGAAAGATGGTGATATTCATGATCCAAAACAAGTGTCTCCATCATTCTTTGCTCAAGTTGATTGGTACAGATGAAAAACCAAAGGATTTTTCTGAGGAGGAAGTCAAAATTCTTACAACAAACAATAGCGTTATGACCAGTTACTACTTTCAGAAAGCATTCATTAGCTTCACGTTTCGAATATACGACGATTCCAAACACTACTCAGAGAAGTACTTGGATTGCATTGTCAATACTTGGGCTAATTTGTTATTTGCGCATTCTTATCATGCATTTTGCATTGGTCTCATTTCCTTTTGGTTGGCTAGAAAGTCCGGATATGAACAACAATGGCACGAGAGGGGTAAAAGAAGCAAATTAGCATTGAAGAAGTGGGCAGAATCTTCTCAATGGACTTTTGAGAATAAATGGTATTTGTTGGAGGCAGAAGAATCATACTGCAACAATGATTTTGATAGGGCTAAATTATATTACGAAAAGGCGATATCATCAGCGAAAGATCACAAGGTAAGACGAGAGATTAAAGTGAATCGACTTCTAAGTGTTCTCCTGATTATGACGTTCTTCACTGACGGCATGTGTGGCTTGTTCTTTTAGTTTGTACACGAAGAAGCTTTGGCTTATGAGTTAGCAGCGTACTTCTATCTGGAGTTGGGAGATGCCGAAAAAGCAATGGAGTACTTCTTGTTGGCACATGAAAAGTATCATGAGTGGGTAAGTTGTCGATGAATTTTTGTTTGGTCTTAGAGCTACAATCCCTAACTTCGTCCATATTTTTCTTTTTGAAGGGAGCAATTGGGAAGTGCAACTCTCTGTTCAAGTTTGTTGAGTGTAGATTTACTCCGTCATCCGCCAGCGGTTAGCAATCGAATGATTTTTGTGTGTATCTACCCAAGCAACAAACACAACTGCGAGCACAAAATAGTTGCGATAAGAATATGTCCAGCAGATGTCTTAAATGTCGCTGTACTAGGAGTATCTGTTTCTCTTTCAGATGACGGAAGGGTATTGTTCATTGGCGACACTGGACTTTCTACAGGTCGAGACTCATATGCTTCCGTCGTGGCGGAGGTAGGAACAGTTGCAGCTGTCATTGTCACAGATGTATTCATTAACACTGTCTCCTGTTGCACAGGAGTGAGAGAAGTTGACGCGACAATGTTTGACACCCATTTTTCAAAGTCGGGTTGTTGGTTTGCAAAGTACTGAGTTCAAGACAGGAAAAGAGTTAGTCCGGAACTGGTGAACAGTACATCACAAGCCAGTCGTAAAAATAATCGCATTTTTCTTACCAGTCCAGAAGAACAATGCCCAGATCCATCAATGATAAAAATATCGAAGTTTTTGTGCTCATTCATTGTTTGTGACCAGCTATTATTCATTTCAGACCACCATTGTGTTTGGACACTCGTTTTAGTGTCATCATCTCCTCCCATAGCAATGTAATACATTAGGCTGATGGCGTCGTCGTTGTGACTTACCAACCCAATGCCATCACTGTCGTCGCTCCCATCCAACACGTAGTCAAGGACCGCGCTTGCGTACTGTACATCTTCCTTGTGAGTATCATAATCAAATCCAATCGACTTCATTACAGTTTCGTGGTTCCAAAATTGAAAATGATTCTCAAGAAAGTTGCGAGGAGTTAGGTATACTGGTGAATCGGAGATGATATTTACCTTGACATTTCGACCTCTTGCTTTGTAATACTCCTTAATCATGTGGTAGAAGACTGGGAGTGGAGTAGCGCCAGCAGAGCATCCCGTCAAAACAATGTGGGATGGGTCTTCGAAATTGTCAAATACCCATTGTAACGTACGATACGTATTATGTCCTCCAACATGCTGAACGGTTGTTCCATCATATAGTACTTCAGCTGCGTCTCCCAAGTGAACATCTTGAGTACAATAAGGGATGACAATAGTATTGTACTCGGTGAAATCAGTTTGCCCAACTTTGCGAGCACACAGAATGTCCCATCCTTCACTTACTTCGGCAATCTTACCCACGTCAGAGCATGACATTCCCAATACGAAATCCAAGGGAGGCATCTTCAGTAAGAAGCTTTGGAGTGCGCACGTGCCTTTGTCCCAGCACGCACCACCACCAGACAATTCAATCAGAACCTTCTGTGACTGTTCTTCCTGTTGTGGCTGTTCAGGTCGAGTAAGATAAAATGCAAAATTCGATCCATCACCACATTTTGGTTGACCCAATGTTGCAAAGGTGTCGTTATTTGAATGCTTGTGGCTTCCAGGACACATCTTGTAAAACTGGCCATTGTTTAGCGTTGAGATGCTTGTGTTCTCTGCTGGGAGTGAGTTTGCGTCACAGTTCTTGTAAGAGATAATGGTAGAATCATCACCGTTTGCCATTGCGGCGCTCAGGAGAAGGAATGTAGCAATACGCTGCTTCATATTCATATTATTGATTGTAGTGTAGACGATCGACTGATTCGATTTTAAAGCCGTGTGTGTACAAGAGGAGAGACGTGCGCGTTCTTGCTTTAGAAGTGGTACAAGCTTATCTGCGGTGCGTCAGGTTGGTCGTTCATTGGGGGCGTTTGTTCTTTTGATGAGTGTTTTGTTCTTTTGATGAGGGGCTGTTGACGATGTGACTGCGACTGCGACATCCCCGCACCAACCCGACATTTGTGTGTACGTGGACTAAACACAGGGTTTGCTTCAAAGACTAGTTGTTTTAGTATTGTAAAATACACTTTGTTTAGTAAACTTCCGTTCACATAAATGTCGGGTTGGTGCACCCTCCTCCACCACCATCCATCCACCAACCATCGACCAAAATACCACAACCTACAACATTATAATCGCCACCATGAAGAGACCTCAATCCGAAATAGTCAAAGGAGCTAATCATCTCATTAGCAATGATTTGGATGCAATCAAGACAGCATACAAGCGGGCAAAGGCAGCGTACGAAGGCGACAAAACCAACAAGGAGCTGAAGAAGGCTAAGAAAGCTGCAAAGAACAAATTGAAGGACGCTGAGAACGCCGCAGCGGCTGAACAATCTATTGATGAAATAGCACAAAATGATATTATCAAAGAAGATAGTGCTGATGGTAACAAGAACGATGCTAGTATGGAAAGTAATAGTAAATCCGATGACGCCGATGATGTTAATACATCATCATCATCTTCTTCTTCACCCGACATCAAAGCACTAGAAGACGCATACAAAAACGCACTATCCGCATTCAAAGCAGACAAAACCAACAAAGACCTCCGTCGAGCCAAAACAGCCGCACGTCGTTCCCTCGACACTGCCATCGCCGCATCTCAACCTGAAGGCAGCAAACAACTGACGTGCCTGGACTGTTCGAAGCTATTCTTATTCACAAAAGAAGAGGAAACAAAGTTCAAAAAGATGGGTTGGACGGAGATGCCAAAGAGATGTGAGGCATGTAAAAGTAATAGAGTGAAGCGATTGGCTGATCAGAGGAGTAAATTGGATAGTAAAAAGCGTAACATGTGCTATGAATTTCAAAAAGGGGAGTGTCCACATGGAGCTAATTGCAAATTTAGCCATAATCCAAAGCATGCTGGTGGCATCAAGCTACGCAACAATGCATCAGGCCGCGAGGAAGAGTCAGTGAACAAAGAGAGTGATAATGAGAATGATGTTGCTCCTGTTGAAATGACAGAGGCGAACTAAACTAATCCGACAACTGCATACATAAGTACTTTGTTTGAGAAAGAATTATAAAACCAAGAACAATTTGCCTTTAGCAATGTCATCCAGTTCCATCTTTACTCTAACCATCTTTCATCTGTGCAATCTTCGCCGCTCTTGCCAACAATAGTTGTGCACTCTTGACATGCAGTTCTTCCACCATGATCCCATCAAGTACTGCAACTCCAGTAAATTCACCCCTACTAGAACTTTTTGCATCATCCCAACATGCTATCAAACGCCTCGCATGTTCCACTACCTCTTCTGAAGGCGCAAATGCCTCATTAGCAGTCTGTACCTGATTTGGGTGTATCAATGTCTTTCCGTCCATACCCCATGTCTTTCCTTGCATATATACATTCTTGATACAATCCGTCTCCATGACGAAAGTTATTGTATACCCCATCAATCACAAACTTTCCGTTTGTTCTTGCAGCTAGAACAGTCATTTGTAATGATGTTACCAACCCCTCTCGAGTGTTGTTGTTTCCACATTTACCCAAATTGAGATATTTTGCCAAGTCGTTCGTACCTAGCAAGAGACCATGAATACTTGGATGTGATGAAATGGACAGGGACGATAATATTGCTCGCGGTGTTTCAATCATTGGCCATATGGGTATTGAAGAAATAGTTACACTGCCTGTTGAATTGGTGTCGTCGCATTCTACCGCACCATCAGATTGCTCATGATGCAACACTCTTGACAGAAACTCTACATCACCCCACTTTTCGACCTTTGGCAGAGAGATTCCATCAATTCCATCATTGCCAATTTGAAGTATGGCTGAAACGTCTTGTGCAAACCAGGGAGTACTGACTGAATTAATACGAACAATATGAAATCTATCTTTCTTGTTGATCTCTTTGAAAGTAATGTACTAGGTTTTGTCTCGCAGCATCTTTTGCTGCTGGGATAACCCCATCTTCTAAATCTATTATGATGCCATCTGGTTGATTTGACCCTTGAAGAGTAGATTGTTTCTCGAGGGCACGTGTATTGGATGCAGGAACGTAGAGTAGTGATCGGAATGGTTGACTTATTAGCACTTCAGTATAATTGTCGGAGGATGTTGAGCTTGAGCTGCATTTGCGGCAGAGGTAGAGAAAGGGTGTTTGAACAGTCGTCGCAGCGGCAGCATTCAGATATCTCGATACAAGAGAAGAATAGGCCACTACCGGCCATCGGTAACAGTTATTCATTGATATTATTTCGATGACACTTTCAGGAGGACTATGCGTAGATGAAGATGCATTTGTTCTTTGGTATGTTAGCTTGGTTATTCCCGCGCAATTTCGAATTTCCGTGGATGGCCGGCCGGTGGCCGGCCGAAATCTTTGCTTGTGCATCTCTATCCAGCACTATGCTGTTGCATCGAAGATAGAGCTCCACTTACTCAGGCTCACTCACCTCTCTCACCCTCTTCACAAGCAATGCCCACTGCCATTTCATTCTTCCCCGTCGGAAGCAGCGTGACGCTGCAAAATCTGGTGAATGCCGCCCAATACAATGGCCTATGCGGCACTGTCCAATCTGAAGCTAATCAACAATCGTCGAGGCAGGAGGTGGCGATCGACGTCGATGGTGAGAAAAAAATTCTTGCTGTCAAGCCGGCAAATTTGAAGCCGACCAATGACGATGTGTTGTCTATGAGCATCAAAGAGCTTCTGTCAGAGCTCGCAGACTACAATATCTCGACTGATACGATGAAAGACAAGTGTTCGTTGCAAGAGGCTGTCATTGCTGCCAGAAAAGATGGTTGGAGGCGTCCCACCAAAAGCAAGAGTGTGCTCAAAACACCACCGCCACCACCCGCAGCAGCTGCTGCTGCATCGGCGGCAGCGTCTTCAGCTGCGAGTGATGAATGTAATGTGGGAAATTTCTCAAGTGGATACAATAGTGGTAAGAAGCGCACAGCTTCGGATGCATCCGGCAGCAAACCAAGCAAGAAGGCAAAGATAAATGCGTCTGATACTCATCAAGGATCCTTGCCAGAACTTGCTCTAGCAAAAAAGTGGGACGAGAGCATGAATGTGAAAGGATACTACCTGAGTGAAAAACTGGATGGGATGCGATGTCTTTGGGATGGGCTCGGGAATTTGTACAGCCGCAACCACAATGTTATTCATGCTCCTTCATACTTCACGCAAGCCCTGCCTACAGGAATTGCATTGGATGGGGAGCTCTTCGTTGGCCGTGGCGAGTTCCAAGAATGCATGTCAATTGTCAAGCAAACTAAACCAGATGAACAAGACTGGAGACGTGTGACTTTCTTCGTCTTTGATGCTCCAACCATCGCAGGCGGTTTTGACACGAGGTTGCAGGCGGTCACGGAAGCGCTCGCCAATACAGACACGTCCATTGCAAGAGTGTTGCCACAGATCGAATGCAGAGGGAAGGATCACCTTCTAGAAGAATTCGCTCGTGTCAGGAATCAAAACGGAGAAGGCATTGTTCTACGAAAGGTAAACGTGCCCTATCGAGGCAAAAGAACGTCCGATTTACTCAAATACAAGGAGTTTATGGATGCTGAGGCGACGGTAGTCGGATACCAGGATGGAAAAGGCAAGCACTCTGGAAGAATGGGCGCACTCATTTGTCAGATGCTTGATACTGTTCGGGCGGAATTCAAGGTTGGGTCTGGCTTCAGTGATGATGAAAGGGAGTGGGAGAATACACCTAGTATCGGCAGAACTATCACCTATCGTTACTATGAGCTTACCAATGATGGGAAGCCTAGGCATCCCGTTTTTGTCAGGGTCCGCCCGGATGAATAGATGCTGATGTGGAAAAGATATCGTGTACTGATATTCCGAAAAGTACATACGTGATATATCGCTCTCTAAATATTGTAATACGACATTCAAATTGGGGATTACGTTGTTCACATATGATTTCTTAGTACACTGTTACTGCTGCTGATACTTGTATTGAAATAGCCAGATGATCTTACGCTGAGCCCTCGATAATTGCAACACAATCAGATAAGCTCTTGTTCGCTTTGAAAGCATTTACAAGTGCCTCGTATTTATTCAAGTTTGCCTTGATCAATCCATATGAAGTTAAACTTCCCCATCGTGTTAAGTCTTGTTGTTTCGCTGCACCAATGAACTCCTTACTTTTCGCAAAACAATTTTGCAACTCCAACAAATCATTTTCTCCACCCTTGGCTTTACCATACTCCATGATTTCAGCAACGCTACCCGACATGGCAACAACTGACAAGGCAGCAATTTCATCATCACTCAATTCACGACCAGCAACAGAAGTCGAACTGGTGTGGAACTCAACACATGCCACTCCGGTATCAGGACTGATTGAATATTCCTTCACAGGAAGACCGCACATGTACCCACAGAGGAAATGTCCCGCCTCATGGCGACAGATACGCTCACGTCGTGTTTCATCGTCCTCCTTGGTACTACGAGCACCCACAATAGCGGCAGCAATGATTCCGGGGGAGGTGGACCCGATACCAATGAATCCGATAGGAATGAGTGCAAACAAGTAGGTGAAGGTGGCTCCGACGTTTGGGGGTAAGACGGCTAAAGACAAGATGCCAAGTAGCGTACTCCCAAGGACTACAGCGACAGTCAAATCTTGAAAATCTTCAAATTTGACATCACCCTCACCCCCAACACCAAGACTTTCTCCAGTGACCTTGCCATCGGTACGGCTTTCTAAATTTCCAAGCGAAACAGGAAAGGGAACCAACATGGACATATCTGAGCCAGCACGTCTGACAGCAGACTTCCAAAGTGAAAAATCACCAGTCTGTACAAGCTTGTCCAACGCCGTAGTCTGAGAATTGGCATCTCCCGAGCTAAAGTCAATATCCGCCGCGATGGATTTCACTTGATCGACACTTAATTTTTTTGGTGTGACTTGTGTAGCTCTAGCATCGGCCACATCTCCTGACGATGTAACCTCCTTTCCCATTTCTTTTGATAGACGTTCGTATTCCTCACGTGCCTTGGCGGCTGCGGCACGTAGCTTCTCGACTTCGGATTGTGTGTCTGTCATGGAGAGGAATGTTTTGTGCTGGCGTGTGCTCATTGTCTTGACGGCGCCATGATTGTTGTGTACCTGAAATGCATCCGTCGATTGGGATAGTGCAAGTAGGGTGGTGAGGATAGCAGCTGAGGAAGGCATTGTAGAAATCGTTGCGTAGGAGTTCGGAATAGTAATTTATGTCAATGGAAGAACAAGCTGCACAAGTGATCTCATTGTGCAAACTCAGCAAAGCTGACTCCATTTTTTGCGTTGTTGTTTGTTTTGGCCGCGTGTTATGTTTTGGAGCGGCGGATCACGCGCATACGTGTTCTTTGTCACTAATAAGTCTGACCGTAAAATGAAGATACTCATTAGAGATCTTGAGAGTACATAGAGATCTTGCTTGCTTGATGCTGCTAGCTAGAGCATGGCGCTTATCTTTAGAGAGCAGACTGCCTTGTGCGCTCATAATTAGTATGTTGGTACGTAGATGAAACAGCAATTGCATAATATTATTAGAATAGATCCCGACTCTATCCTCATTAGTGCATGATTGTGAAATAGGAAGAGGAGGTGCTTTCCTAGATAATGTGGTACAATAGTGGATTCTCATGTCAAAGTATATCTCCTTTCCCAATAAGCTTTGCCTACACACATTATTTTAACCGCTGCGGCTCATTGTGCAAAATAGACACACTCGGCAACAAAACACTTGCATGCTTCTCATTATTACCAGAATCAGCAATCAAGACGTGTAAATGCCATGAACATTTCAGTGGAGAAGAGATTCCATTTAAAATTGATGATGCATCTTCCACTGTTGTTGTTGTTGTTGATGATGATGCTGTTGTGGACGATGATGATGATGATTGTGATTGTTGAATTAGTTTGCTTCCGTCCACTGTAAAGAATACTGCATTCGAAATGACAGAATCAGGTATGGATCCGCATGGATCTTCAAATAGACCTTCTCCAAAAACACCCATTCGTTCCAGCTCACAACATGTTGTTGCTGTCGATGCAGTTGCATTTGTATTTGCTGTAGAAATCTGTTGTTGCTGCTGTGATTGTTGTTGCTTCAGATGATAAATAGAAATAGGCCTCCTCAATATATTACTCAAACAAGTCAATTCCGGCCCACCACCATACAACCCACCCTTCTTTCCAGGCTGACGTAATCTCATCAAGTATTCGTCTGGAGAGAGACCTTCATTTTTGGCAGCAGATGATAATAAATCTCGACAGCGTACGATGCGTTTGACGGGTTTGTTGTTGACGTAGAGTACGCCTTCTGGGCTTGATAGGAATTTGGCAACCACGTCTGAGATAGAAGAGAGAGAGAGAGAATGAAGAATTGCAGAGATGTGTGAATATATATAGGCATTCGTCATATCAAAGCAACTATACTTGCACATCCAAGTCATAAAGAACAAGCAACACCAACAACTCAATATATATATATATATATTATATACTCACGCCTCATCTCCAAAGCCATGGAACTCACAAGAGTATCACTCTTGACAAACGTGGCATCCGGATTCATAAATCCCATGGAAATAAATACCGAAGATAATACTGCGTGGAAGATACAGTCACCGTCTCCGGGTACGTTGCGTAGTACAAAGAATTGTGAATCCTCCTTCTCCTTGTCGTCTACTGATGATGCTTTGTTGTTGTTGTTGGAGGTATAGCGAAAGGAGGAGGGGTTGCGACATATACCGGTGGAGGGATCGAATTCAAATGAGAGGAATGGGTATTTTGATGATGATGGTTGAGGAGAAGAAGGTCGTCTTGGAGGTTGATGTTGTGACGATGATGAGAGAGAGTGTGAAGGCCGAAGAAGAAGGAGCGCTACAAGCACAAGATGAAGCAGTGGTTGGTTCATCAGTGGCAACATTGTGCGTCTGTAATAACCTGTAACTCCTTCCTCCTCCTTGGCTGCTGCTGCACAAGAGAAGTCTTTTCTGAACGTTCTATATTGAGAGTGCGAGTATCAGCTGGCTGAGTTTATGGTCGCATAGAATTCGAATCGATATCGATATCGATTGCGTGGCAAGTGGCGACATCAGGGCAACAGTTTGCAAGCGACCGCTCCTTGCCTCAATTCTCATTGGGAGCTATTAATAATTAATCAATTAGAATTAGACCTATATCTAAAGGATATTGAGGCAAAGATAATATTACTTGAGGGCTAATTCCTCCTTGAGCACTGTGACGACTTGTAAGAACCGATGCAATCGACATCAATGCATAAGAAGTGATTGCCTGATAATGGAAACAGATCAGACTTGGTCATCACCTCGATAGATAACAAAGCTTGATCAACAGTAAAGACTAAATACCTGTTTCATCTACTGTCCTACAGACATCATCTATTGAAACCATGCCCGACGCAACAAAAAATGCAACCACCTCACCCAGCACAACAAAACCCGATCAATCCACTACCATTATCGGAAGCAGCAGCAGTGAAAACATTGGCACCACCACCACCACCACCATCAACAATACCAACGACAGCAACAACAACGAAACCGATGGAGAAGACATGCTACTAGTCACAGAATTCCCCCCACCACCCTATTACTACACACTCGCATCCCATAATAAATTAACTCCTCCGGAAATTCCCCATCGGGCATTTCGTGTGGCAGCCAAGCGTGTTCGTCAGGAGAAGGAGCGGGCGAGGTTGGAGAGTGAGAGGATTCGGTTGGAGGCCGAAGTGAAGGATGATGGTGGTGATGGTGGTGCTGATGGTGAGGATAAGTCAAAGGATGTTGTCATGACTACTACGACTGACAACCAACAACAACAACAAGATAATAATAACAACAACAACAACGACGACGATGATGACTCCATAACAGACCCAAACAATCCAAACGAACCAATAGTAGCAGTATTCGGCGAAATAGTCGAAGATCCCACCCTCCTCCTCCACAACATCGACCAACAAGACTGCAACAATCCAACCATACTACGCGACAACGTCAAACGACTCAATCGATCTGTCCTCCAAGGATTCTTAAAACTCGTGTCCAAATTGGTACATGATCCAATTGAGAATAAATCCTCAAGGGATGAATTGTCACATGATATATTTTTAATGTTGCAAGAGTGTAATAAGTTTCGGGAGCATCAGGCAAGGGAGATTTTGATTGAGACTTTGGAACGACAGTTGGAGAGGAGGGAGGGGGGGTTGGAGGTGTTGCGGGGGGAGATAAGGGTTGTGGAGGGTGTTCTTAAGGAGATGGAGGAGTTTCAGAAAGAGCAGATGCAGCAGCAGCAGCAGCGGAATGTGTTGTGATGGTGTTGTACTTGTGTGGATTGTAGATTGATAATACAATATTGGTTTCAGATTAGCATTGTATAGATGACTCATGTTTCGATCCAACAATGAAAGCTAATTGAAAAGCGTCTCATTCATCATCATGTCATTCTTTTTTCCGAAAACGTTTCAAAGGTTTGTGAAGAAGTCTCAATTGCTTCCAAGATTATCCTCTGAACCAAATCATCAACAGCTGGAATGTCCTCAATCAGACCCTGACTCTGTCCTATGAATTGTACTCCCTCATCGTAATTTCCATCCACTGTCGCCTTCATTAGTGATTCAGTCGCTGCACCAAACTGTGCTACCATGTACATCTTGTCAAATTGTGTAATGAGCCCAGGTATCACCTTGTAGAGAGGGATGTTCATCTTTTGTGCAGCATTGAAAGCTCGATAGATAACCAGTGGCAATGACGCTGGTTTCTTATTCAAACGCGACGATTCGGCCGATTTTAACACGCGAGCAGGTATCCCATCGAAATTCTTGCCATATATTGTATCGCTTTCAGTGCTGCCACCGCTTAACTCCGGATTGGCTATAATCTCTTTCATTTGATGTGCCAATGACGATTCTTTGGTAGTCGCAAACCTACTCCCCATCGCAACAGCATCAGCACCCAATGCAATTGCTGCGGAAAGTGTTCTTCCATCGGCAAATCCACCCGCCGCAACAATCGGAACGTCCGGAAAACGCTTCGATATACACGGTATGAGCACAAGTGACGTAACATCTCCCCCATGAGCAGCAGCTTCATGTCCAGTAAGCATTAACGCATCTGCTCCCGAGTCAATTGCTGATTGGGCATGTTTTGCATTAGTCACTGTCGCAAGAATCTTTCCATTGTATTCGTGTACACGCTCTGCGATCCAATCGCCCTTGCCGAGAGATATGTTAATGATGGGTACTTGTTCCTCTATTGCAACTTTCGCATTCGCTTCGGCACCGGGCATTAGAAGTGTTGTGCCTGTGGAGAAGTCATATTGAGTGTGAGTTGATATGAATATGATGTAGAAATGTGACATTAGCCAACATATATAATGTAATCGCACCTATCCCGAATGGCTTATCTGTGTTAGAGCGGATTGTACGGATAGCATTCCGAGTTTCATCTTCAGATAAAGGACCTGTCGCTAGTATCCCTACGCCTCCTATAATAATAAAAAGGATGAAAACAAGCAAAGATGTGAAATGAGAACACTTTTCGACATAATATTATCATACGAGTATGGTTAGAGTCACATACAATTATGAGTTACCTGCATTTGATACTGCCGAGACTAGAGTTGGATCTGAGATCCAAGACATCCCTGGAAGGATGAGGGGATACTTACACCCGAAGAGCGACGTGATGCGAGTGCGTATGGCAGGTGCGGCCATGGTTGATGTGTAAGATGCTGATTTTGAAAAAAATTGCGTGTTTGTTTTTGCTTTGATTTGATGCATTCTCATTCCAACCTACATAAATTCCAAAATACTGTAGATAAAGGAAGTGTATACTGTTACTTATGGTCCTCTCGACAAAATTATTGAAATTCTTGACGATGTCAAAAATTCTTACCACCGCGATAAACGGCAAAGGCAGAGAGAGCCATTGATACCGTGGCCAAATGTGCACAGCATAGATGAGCAACACCAACTCACCATACCGAAGCAGAAGCAGCAGTCAAGATTGGAACGATTACACCACACTACTCCGCACTCCATTATCGCCTATACAACAACAACAACAACACTCATCATCACCGCGGTATGAATCTCTGTCTCGAATTCTTCTAGGCTCGGATAGCTTGATAGTATCGCAATCATTCCTGACCACCACCACCGGCGAGCCGAATCATCAATTGGCACTGAGTATGGACGAGGGATCCTACTCATCGCCCTTGAGGGCGACAATGTTGTCATCTAGTACACAAGATCATCCTAAACGATGCTTGTTGTCACGATATGATTCACCTTGTGCAATAATCTTGGGTCTGAGTGGCATAGCTCTTCTTGGGAGTATTCTAGCATTCATCTTTCCTTCAGAGGAACAACAACACAATAATCAATCATCTTCTTGGGACGTGATTTCAAATATACTGGGATACTCGTACTTTCTAGCCTGGACTCTGTCATTCTACCCACAAATCATTACCAACTGTACACATCCTGAGAAGGCAGTGAGGGGATTGTCACTCGATTTCATTGTTTGGAATATCATTGGTTTTGCCCTTTATGCAGTATATACAACGAGCTTGCGATATAGTGCTGTTGTGAGGCAAGAGTATGCAGATAGATTTGGTGGTGGAGGTGCTGTCGTTATTCAGAGTGACGTTCCAATGGCGTACCATGACCCATCATTGACAAATACTACAACGATGTTCAACGTGATGATCAACACAATATTCACTACCATCAATAGCAATAGTAGTAACAGCAATACCACAGGTGACGAAGTCGTTGCCGTGCCTCAAGTAAAAACAAACGATGTTGCATTTGCATGGCACGCCTTGATTCTTACAATAATCACATTCATTCAAATCATTTACAATGAACACAAAGTTGTCAATCGTAACGTGGAATTTGCTGAATTGGATCATCGATGGATAGACAATGTTGAGCAGGAGGGGATGAGATTAGATGATAGTCTAGGAAACGATAGTTTCATCTTGAATGAGGATGATTTTGGTCAAGAACAGGCGCAGCAGAAGCAAAAGCGTACTCGAGATCGATCCAATTCTTTACAACCAACACACTTCACTGACAGTGACGATCAAAGAACGAAACACACACACACACGGTGGACCAAGCGGATATCTTCCACGACGAAGATTCTAATTGTTGCTTTGATCCTAACTTGTATCAGCTTTGGAAGCTTCATCGCTACGAATGTTGGGCAATTCAATCTCTTGAATTTCTTGTACTTCCTAAGTTATGTCAAGGTTGGCATTACTGCTGTCAAGTACATTCCGCAAGTGATGCTCAACTACCATCGTAAATCAACAGCGGGTTGGGCAATTTGGAACATTTTGCTAGACTTTACGGGCGGTTCGTTGTCGATTGTTCAATTGATTGGAGATTCATTTGCTCAAGATGGAACTTGGACCGGGGTCCAAGGCAACCCAGCAAAGATGGGCCTTGGACTTGTATCTATTTGTTTCGATGTAGTATTCATTGTTCAACACTATGTCTTGTATAGAAATCAACCCTTGACCGTGAGCATTCATCCACGGAATGACGATGGTGGTATTGATATTGACACAATTAGAAGTGATCATGATACGCCTCTTCTAGCTGGCATCCATGGCTTGTTGTAGTTTAGTTTGTAAGAACGCAACAGTGTAAATGATAGAGTATCCGCCCAACTCTTTTCTAGGACAGGTACGAAGGATAGTTCTCCGTGCGGCAACATCAACATCAGCGGGTATTTGAGAATCAATTATAGTAGCATTCATTATCGACCGAAGGTCACGGCTGTGACAATGATGTATCAGTGGATAAAGGACCAGGGATTGAACACTTCGGTGTTCATTGGGTGGCAAGGAAACAATGGAGTACGAAAGATTGTTACGAGACGATTGGAAGAGCTTTGAAATACATGCATTTGATGTGAGGGTGTTAGAGAAGACTTGTCGAGAGGTTACAAAGTCACCTACTTGGACTTTTAAGGATGAT
>Ga0209652_1001663_pt1 | contig 17997 bp, 10 predicted proteins | sample SaaInl74LU_5_DNA_FD_184641 | JGI IMG/M metagenome (GOLD analysis project Ga0209652, IMG submission 184641) | Marine microbial communities from expanding oxygen minimum zones in the Saanich Inlet - ESP_74LU_5_DNA (SPAdes) (version 2) | ecosystem: Environmental > Aquatic > Marine > Intertidal zone...
TGACTGGCAAATAAATACTACTACCATAGCACAAGTATTCGACCTTAAAAGAATTGAACTTCTTCAATTAGAGCCGGAAGAAGATTGTTTCTGCCCAAATGGCCGGACAAATTGGATTCTTTACTCAGACTCAGCTTGTACGCGTCGTGCCGGGATCAATGACCGTCAAAATATCCTTCGGAATTTAATGCGGTATGCTGACGAGCTTTGTGCCAAAGTTGCAATTGAATGTAACCCAGAGGTTTGGTTGGCAGAAGAGCCGCATGGATGCTATGCGCCGCCAGAGGCACGTTGGGATGCATATTTTACTCCTGTACATAAAACAAGCAATGGGACAATGTTGACAGCAAAGGATATTCTACATTGGGATGTTGATGCAACCTCATTCGAAGGTTTGAGGGAAATCAAAACAAATACTTTGAGGGAACTCAAAACAAATACTACAAATATTCAAGGATATGAAATGGTAAGAAAACTTTATGCAGAGGGTACTCCTTTTGTTTGGCAATTTGATGTAAACTATTGGTCTTGGCAGAAGTTTGTGGCTCCGAAAAAAGTAACCCATCGCAAATATTCAGCGGATACCTGTGGCGTGGCAGACTTGGATACTTCTGTGGAGCTGTTGAACATTGGACAACTTATGTTGCAAGAATTGAATATTGAACATTCTGATGACTTCGTAACAATACATTTGAGGCGAGGAGATTACATGAAATGTGACACGCAGGTTAAAACTGTTATCAATTATCTTGAATGTTCCATTGGGGGGGACGATATAAAGAAAGTTCTAGTTTTTACCAATGGAGAGAAAGATTATTTGAAAGAATTGCAAGAAGAATTTTCCAAGGCGTTTCCTACATTGGAGATGATCAGTTTGGATAATTTTATTGAGTCCGAATCTTTTGTTGAAAAGCTAAATCAAGGGAATCTACTTTCGGCCCATACTGGAGATGCATTTTTACACGACAACTGTTTCCGTTTCTCAGCTCAGAAGGTGCTTGTGTCAATGGCAAGATACCATCTTGAACGTGGCCGTATTTATTGCAAAGGCAAGTGTGATAGAGGAGGCCTTGATGCAAATGGAAAGCCTATTAATTACCTCTACAAGATCCCCTGATTTGTAGCATGAGATTGTTGGGCACTCATCAAGCGCTCTAGTGACAGAAGATGATGGCAAATTAAAGTAGTAACGATAATGTTAGAAGGACTAGCAATGATATCTTTGCCACCACAATCTATATCTTCTCAAGAAGGATGTTATGTGGAAAATATGTACTGGATGCAACAAGGTATGCACTTGAAGATTCCTTGATGGATGCAAGGAGAGGTAGAGAAAACAGCTGATAATTAATGAGTACTTGCAATACAACTAGACAGGACACCACACCGGGTTGGAACATCTTCCAGTCATTGGTAGATACTGCACTGTGGAAGACTAACACTCTTGAAATGGAGGAACATTTTATTAGAAGTACATCATATTTTCTAGTTTCGGTCTGTCCACTACTCAGCTTTGTTAGCTCAGTTGGGAGAGCGTCAGACTGAAGATCTGAAGGTCCTGTGTTCGATTCACAGACAAAGCATTTTTTTGCATTTTGTTCTTTTTGCTCTTCGTTCTTGGCTCTTATGTAGGTAGGTAATTTATCCTGTAGCTATTTTGATGCTGCTGCAACGCAAGGGGATCTCTTCGGCACGGAATGTGGTCACTGAATCTCCGTTACATTATTTTACTTGACGGATGAAAAGCGAGTACAAGCAGAAGGGATGGTGGGAGAGATTGGATATGAGAGAGGTGATCTTTGAAGGATGATGTATCATCGGTCCATCTAATCTGAATTCTCTCATACAGCTATGACTGCAGCAAATGCATAGCAGTTGGTAGATGCCTGCCTCGGTTGGCAGCCCGGCTCTAAAGCTTTGGCTTGAGAGCTAGATGAACGTATTGATAATTAGTGCTCACAATGTGACTTCAAACATGCCATTACACACGTATCAGTGTAGTTCCCGAAACGAAAAGAGGCGAAGAAGCTGCAATCAGTACTCGATCGTATTCCATCTTCATCAATATAGTCGAACAGCGAGTAACATATCACCTTTTATCTATGTGTAGTAGTGCTTATACAAGTAAAATCTCTTGGAAAATTATTATGCTATCTATTACAATATAAGCGTGAGCAGGCTCGATCTCAAGGTCTTTTAAATTGCTGCGAATTTACAAGCACAACAAAGCTGCATTGAGGCTAATCCTCACCCCGGATAATACTAGACTCTGATACTAGTGCAATCAATCTCGATCATCTGTACAGGTGCCTTAGGTGGTCTGCAAGTGCAAGAGCCTGCTAGAATCCCGGTGAAATTTTCCGAGGTTCCTTGCTCTCAATGCGGAGCCTCTCGTCTGGGCAATAGAAGCGAGCGCAATATCAAATTCAGATGAAGATTGATTTGATTGCTTCGCAAGAACTGCATAGATGCATCGTGCTCTGCAGGACTTCACTTCGAGCGTACAAGCTGGTGTGAGGAAGCGTTCGATGCCAATACAGCACCCGCTGCTCTCTTCGACTGACGCTTCATCATCGCCCGAATAGTTGAAGGGACAACCGTCCGAATCTCTTGAAAGAACTTTGAGAACATCTTCCCATATTTCAACCTTCATGGAATCATAATCTGACTTGTTGTACCAGAGGTCACGACGTGAAATGTTTTTCTTTTTGTTGTCTTCGTGATGTTCGACAATGTAAAGCTGTGCCACATCAGCAAACTGGACCACTTGACGGTTGCGTTGATGAGGAAAGTCTGCTGCGATCAGATCGGTCTGGTTGTTCTCTTCACTGTTCATTAGTTTTATGTGGGATATGATAGAGAAGCGTGTATGCTGCAAACACTAAGTGAAACGATTCATTTTGAAAGGCCTACTTACCTCACGTCACCACATCCACTCCGTGACAAGATTTCCCCGGAAGCACAAGCTTGAAGGGATTATGTTAGGTTGTGGCAAGGATGTGTCGTGGAAACGACCTACGCTACGTACTTACACTGCTCGTACTTGACGTCATTGAAGAACTTGTTACTTATGACTCCATTCCCATCTAATTATCCTCCCCGACGTGCCACCCCCAGCTAGTGACGTAAGATTTTTGCAGACAGTACATAGGCTACAGCCAACTGAAGTGACGTCACAGGTACAATACACCGATTCGTCGACAAGCTTTGGTGCCACGCCACACGACATTCAAAAAAATATTCTGACCCCGCCCCGCTCGGCGGCCACGGCCATCGCCAATCGCCAGCGGCCATCCAGTGTCCAGTACTTATTATCAAGATGATGTTGCCCCATCAGCAAAGGCGTTCACTGCCTATATTATGGTGGTGCCTGTTGGGAAGACCTTTGGTCATGACGGTGACTTCATTCTATTGGATTGGGTTACCGCTACAGAGGGAGAGAGGTTCATTCATCAGTTGGCACCAGCTCCATTCCAATGGGGACGTTAACATCAGGATCAAGCCCACTGCCCTACAACAACAATTAAATAGCAATCATAATGAACCAAGCTGCAATGAAAGTTTTGGTCTCTACGTTCATATTCCATATTGTCGTCGACGATGTAACTATTGTGATTTTGCTATCGTGCCTATAGGAGATAGTGGTGGCGACGATGAGAATAATATTAGAACAATGGGATTTCACAAAATGGACGAAGAGTACAAGAATGCAATTCTCAATGAGATCAATTCGATTGGAGAGTCATCCCATGGTAAAAAGATCCCTCTGCGATCCATATACTTTGGTGGAGGTACACCCAGTCTGGCACCTCTGTCTACACTACGTGATATTATGCATGCTCTCCTTCATTCTGAAAGTGCCCCCTTCCAGTTGCTAAATATAGACGACGATGATAATGAAGCAGCAGAAATCACGATAGAAATGGATCCAGGCACATTCGACGAACGATTTCTACAATCAATCAAAGGTTTTGGCTTCAATCGAATAAGTCTTGGAGTTCAGAGCTTTGATGACAATCTCCTTTCCACGATGGGGCGTGTGCATAGATCAGCAGATATTTACAACAGTGTGAACATGATTGCCGAAGTGTTTGGGGAAGACAAGGCGAACTACTCCTTAGACTTGATTTCAGGTGTACCTGGATTAACATTGGCAGGATGGACAGATGCATTGCACAAAGCAGTGAGTCTCCGTCCCAAGCCCAAGCATATTAGTGTATATGATCTTCAGGTTGAATCTGGTACGACGTTTGGCAAATGGTATGCAGACGAAATGGAAGAGAAAGAGGAAGACGAAGGAGCAACTAAGTTGACACTTGTGCCTCCAACCACCTCTTTATTACATCCAAGTTTACCGTCAGCAGATGATTGTGCGTTCATGTACAGATACGCATCTGGTTACCTCCGTGCACGCAACTACGAGCACTACGAAATAAGCAGTTATGCACTTCAAGATGGAATCGGGCGACCTCATCGGAGCAAGCATAATCAAATTTATTGGGAGATTGGCGGTAAGTGGTATGCAATTGGATTGGGAGCGACAAGTAATGTAAATGGAACAAGATATTCGAGGCCGCGTGCTCTTTCTGAATATAATAGCTGGACAAAGGATTTGGGAGAGGATGACAGCAGTAATGATCCTCCATGGATGTCAACTGATTCAGAACAAGGCTCCAACCAGACTGCTGATAAAGATGATGCACTACTTGATATAATCTTGACTCGGTTACGAACAAAAGATGGACTTGATCTAGATTGGATTGCAAATAATGAAAAATACGGAGAGTCCTACGTTGAGACCCTCAAGAAGGGTGTGAAATTCTTTGAGGACACCGAATTGGTGACTGTATCACCTGGAAGAATCAAACTTACAGATCCAGATGGTTTCCTCTTCTCGAACAATATCATATCGAACATATTTGCTGAGCTTGACGATACGGATTGATTGGGGAGGAGATCTTTTGGGCAGCTGCCAGTACATAGCCACTTCTAATCATAATGTTGTCAAGCTGCAATTCTCTCTTGATGTGGGATCCAAGATGTGTAGAACAACAATTTGAAACACGGAATATCTGAGTGGTTCATTCATATTACTATTATGTATATTCAGTTGAACGCCCAACTTTACTAATCATTCTTCACTTGCTGACGAATCATCGGTGCCACTTCCACTGTCATCACCATCATCCAATCCATCCTCGTTAGCTGTCTGGTTTGCGGTCATATCATTAACTTCATCCTTTTCATCAGAATTGTCTTCGGTGCTAATAAAGTCATACGAAGGTGCTTGAAGGAATTCACCAGCATCTTGTAACCAGTCCATTGCCGTTCGAAACATTCCAGCATACATGAGGGAATCAGGCTCTTCCTCCTCTTCTTCCTCATGATTGCTTGATTCCTCATTGTCACTCTCGATCACTTCTTCATTTGCTTTCATATCTTCCTTCTCATTACGCTCTCTTTCATACTCTTCCTCCTCCTTTGCCAGTTTGCTCTCCCAACTCATTAGATCTGCTTTCACAAGTTTATCTTCTGCAGTGGCGTCACTACCTTCATCATCACTTGTATTGAGCACCTTCAAAATCACACTTCGCACCCATTCCAAACTCCCATCAGTACCCCCCCACATCCCAAGCCCCTTGTCATCATTCACACAACATCCATATTCAATAGCTTCCAAAATCGAGCCACTAGGACTATCGCCCCTTTCCACAAGTTCTTCCGTATACTCCATTGCCTTTTCAAACATTTGAGGCCACCCTAAAAAGAAGGCAACGTACACATTCCCCCTAATTGCCTTTGCAAGTAGTCGTTCTGCACTTTCAGCCGTGCTATCCTCTTCTTGTAATAAGTTCCACGAGACATATTCAATCAATGCGGCGGAGTATCGTATCCATGCACTCCCATCGTTATCCAAACGTTCCCACAATTTACGTGCCGATGCAGGTCGATTCGTACTCATGTACATGTTCATTAGTTGATTTCTGGCGTTGGTAATAGAGTATGGCCACTCTGTTCCTTCTAGTTCGAGTACTTCGAGGAAGGCTTTGCGTGCCGATGAATAATTCTTTCGTTCTAATTGGAGTGAACCAAGTTGTGTTAAGAGGGAGAGGTATTTTCGACAGTGTGGTTGTGGCGTTGGGAATAATTTCTTGCTGTTGTTGTTGTCGCCATCGCTGGCATCACTAGCCTCATCCATTTCATCATTGTCCAAGGCGGCGAATCTTCCCTTACACAATCGAATGATATTCTTCACCCTCCTTGCTCTAGCATTCGCATCCTCATGAGCCTTCACATGTGGATCTTGATACCTAGTATCAAAATCATACACCTCCCACGCCGGACGAGCCGCACCCTTCAAATTCCAAGTCTCCGGTCCCGGTCGTGCATGCTTCTTCAAATTATGTTTCCGCCTATGAAATGAACTATTCACCCCATGCTTGGCATGCAGTAACACCACTTCTGATTGAGCCTTGGCTCGTGCCATGGCATCCTCCTTGCGATGTTCCGCGTGTAGTTTCAACTTGTGTTCCATGGACGTTTCATCTACCGCTCCTTCGGCTGCTGCCTCGGCCAATTTGGCCTCTTCGACTGGATCCCATTCTTCCAACCGCTCTTTGAGTGCAGTGACTTGTCGTTGTATTTGGGATGTGGCGAGGCGTAATTTGGAGGATTCAATTTGTTCATATCCATCATGGGCTAGATGAGTGTGTTTGTAGGTATGTTCCGGTACATGTTGAGCCAAACGAGCATGCTTGTTGCGAAAATTTTTATTCCGTTTCTGATGGAGTGGTTGTTCATGCTTGGGCTTCTTTGCAGCTGGTGGTTTGTCATCATCAAGAGGCTGTAGTTGCTCCTCGTTTTGTTCTTCTTGTTCCAGGAGCGCTCTTTGCTTTCGTTCTCGCTTTTTTTGAAGTGAGGCGATACGTGTGGCCATGCGATGCTCATGGTCTGCGTTGGACCAGTTGCCTGCGTCCTTTTTGCGGTGTTTGTTGTGGTTTGACTTGGTTTTTGCCATGGTACTTTTGTGTTCTTTCAATGGTTGGATGGTGATGGTGAAAAAAGATGAGGAATGGAAAAATTTGGTCCGTGCGTCGTAACAACTGAGTACCGCGAGAGTGTTTGTAATAATTCCTCATGTTGATTGAGTACCAGATCAAAGGCGGGCAATTGTGAAGCAAATTTGACAGCAAGTGCATTCGACCATGATGACAGCTGCCGCCGCCCTCGAAGATGCCCCATGCTGTTGGTTATGCCTCGAAGAAGGACCAGATGCATCCGGCCAGCCGCTAGTGCGCGATTGTTCATGTAGAGGCACTTCTGGTTTTGCTCATCTCTCCTGCATGATCACAAATGCTCGTCATCATGGGAGGCAAGCCGTGGAGGACGATGGCCCGTATTTTGAGTTGTCTACATGCTTCGAAAGTTGTCCGAACTGTAAGCAACTATATCAAGATAATTTGCATTATGAAATGCTGAAAGCTTTAATTGCATTCGTCGATGAGGAGTTTGAAGACATGGAACATCGGCATCTGCAAGTCTGCTCCCGTCGCGACACAATTAGGAATGTGGATGTAGAAAACGATGAAGACAGATCTAAAGGAGAAGCTATGGTTACAAAAATGCTCTCAGTAATGGAACAGTTGAAAGATTATGATCATTGGACCATGGGAGACATAAAGCTGGAGGTTTCGGTATACAATGCAATAAGTAATTTTTACTACAGGATAGAAACCGAAGAAGCCCTCAACAAATCAAAGTCATACGAAGAAATGGCGAGAGATTTATTTAGGAAAGTTGGAGATGAAGGTGGTGCAACCATTGCAGAGAGGAACATTGCAGCAGCCGAGGTAAAGCTGAGTGGCGATGAATCCAAATTGGACACAATATTTAATTTGGACTGCTTAAGAGAGCGGTATGAAAATTTACTTGAAAAATTGGGTGAGACTGACACAATCACAATCGATGCAGGTGTCACATTTGCTAGAAGGCTAGCGGACGAATGTCACGCCATTGAAGCAGAGAGATTATTGACAAAGTTAGTTGCCACCAGCCGTCGTGTTCATGGACCTAATCACAGCTGCACTGTATATGCCACATCTGTATTCCAGAATTGGTGCTCGGTCAGAGGAGTTGTTGTGAAAGGTGAAGGAGACAGAATCTTCGAGGCATTACGATATGAGAATGATGGGGAGATGTGTGTAGTAGAAGGACCATTCTTGGCGGATGGAACGAGAAATAGAAGTGAAGATAGAACATTGACTGTCCCTAGCACAGATATTATTCCTGCGCCAGGGATGCCGGTCGTTTGTATTGGATTGGAAGGGGGAGAAGCGCATCTGAATGGCAAACATGGAGAAACGAGAGCTTTTTCCCGAGAGAACGACACGTTTGTGTTTCATATCTATTTCGAGGGAAAAGACTTGGAGCCTGCTAAGATTGAGCCAAAGAATTTGAGGATTATCTTTGAATTGCCACCGCCTGAGTGGTAAGAAACTTATACATAAATCGAACTGGCATTTCTTAAAGCCTGTCACGGTAGTCAGGTGTCTGTACATAAGAAGATATGAACAACTGAGTTGACAAATGGATACTGATTCTAAGCCAACGCCTATTGTGTAACATCGCAAGTGGCCGGATCGGAGAGGAGGTTGGCCGGACTGGCGCATTATCTTTCCCTTTCTCCGACTCTCGAGACAGTGTCTTTTTCTGTCTCCTGTCATTTTTTTCGTCATCATTTTGTTTCACAACAGCGCAAACAAACCAAACTTCTAGACATGTCACTGAAAAGGACTTCCAACGCCGCTGGCCTCCCAGACCGTGTCGTCGACGCCCCATGCTGTTGGCTATGTCTCGAGGAAGGGCCTGATGCATCGGACGAGCCGCTTTGCCGAATTGCTCGTGCCGCGGTAGCAGCGGCTTCGCTCATCTCTCCTGCATGATCAAATACGCTGAAAATAAGAGCAGGCAAGCTTGCGAGAGGGATGATTATGATCATGTTGCCTACTTCTTCAAAATTTGTCCCAACTGCGATCAAGATTATCAAGGTGATGTTGCATATGCGTTGGCAAAAGCTCGAGTAGAGTTTGTTGAGAAGAGGGAGTACACAAGTAACCATGAGATGTATCTTGATGCAATGAGAGACTATCTATATGCGCTTGATTTTGATGAGCAAGATAGACCGGAAGGGGAGGGTGTCTACACTAAATTGCTCTCAATCATCGAGGAGTTTGATGAGTACCAATCATTACAAGACGATAGACTAGCTCAAAGTATCGCCATGACACTTCAGGCCGTGGGAGATTTTCGAACTTTTGGCTCCAAAGAAAACCCGGAGGAAGCAAAGAAACATTTTGAACGGGCCAAAGATCTATATGAAGCTATAGGAGATGAAGTAGGTGTGATTACTATGGAAAGGAGTATCTCAATAAATGAGACAAAGCTGAGCGGAAATGAAGTCGATTGGGATGCAACAGGAGACATAGCATTTTGGAGGAAGTGTTACCATGATAAAAAATCATGAGGAACGGTGAAGATGATGTCGTCTCAATCAGTGAAGGTATTAGACTCTCAGTCAAACTTTCCAATGAAAATCATGCCATAGAAGCTGAAAGACTGCTGACTAAATTGGTTGGGATCAGTCGCCGTGTACATGGATCTGATCATCGTATCACCAAAGATGCTGTGTCTCATTTGGATCGTGAAAAGGAGCGGCTTGTTTTTATCGGATGGTCAGCTGAAGATATTCACGTTGCGTTGCGATTTGCGATACGAGAATGATGGGGAGAACTGTGTTGTGCAGGGCCCACTACCAGCGGATGATGAATCAAGAAATGTAGATGAAGAGGAAACATTGACTGTTGCGAGTAAAGTCATCGTTCCTCTTGTTGGGACGCCGGTGATCTGTCATGGCTTACGATCACGAAGCTCATCACACCTCAATGGCAAAATTGGAGGTCTAAGATCTTACTCCGAAGACCGAAATAGATGCTTCATTCACTTTGAAGAGGAAGGCTTGGAGCCTGCCGAGATCAATGTTGGTAGCGTACGCATTCTTTTCGAATTGCCCGAAGAGAGATAGACGGAGAGAAATAATCACTCTGAAGTTATTCTACAAACAGTGACAAGTCTAATAATGCTGATGCATACTTATTGTGTAGCTATGCGATTACACAATATCTTTGATTTGTCGTAGAAACAGTCAGAGTAGAAGTGTTTGGGAGAATTGCGTCATATTAGGTGTTTCTTCTATGAGATGATTTGCATCTGAGTCGACAGATTGAACTATATGTAGCCAGTTCCTTGGGAGAACATCGCATTCGATGAACTACCTCTAAAAGAAATGATATGAGCAGAAGCAAAGGAAAGAGTATGGTAATGAAATGTAACTGTAATAGAGATGTAAAGTGTGAATAGGTACAGGGAACAGGCCCTTATCTATTCATTTGCGCTTGGACTTGGATACTCCACGTCCCTCTAACTATCGATGCAATAAGAAGCGCTGAACGGGCCTCCTTGCTCTAGCTGAGGCCTGTCTTTAAATGTGCAGCCTGAATCCAAAGATACCAATTGAGGCCTGGCAGTAAGAAAAGTTGTCCTTCCGTGCACACAGATCCTGATTGAACGAGGTTGCCCCTTTGAACATTTCTCTCGATGTAGTTCCACAAGAAAAATCCTGTTGCATGATGAAGCCGCCACAAACAAAGTGGTGGTACCACTGAGTACCGCCTCAGATTTTGTACTAATTCCTCATGAGGATTGAGTATCAGATCTGAGGCGGGCGGATTGTAAAAGTTCAATTTTTTTGCGCCAGCTGCAGCGCCTTGCTTGCGTCTGTAGCATTGCGCATTGCCCATGATGAGAGCTGCCACCGCCGCCCTCGATGACCCCCCATGTTGTTGGCTATGTCTCGAGGAAGGGCCGGATGAGTCGGGCAAGCCTCTAATCAGGAATTGCTCGTGCAGAGGGAGCTCCGGCTTTGCTCATCTCTCGTGTATCATCGATTTTGCTGAAAATAAAAGCAGGCAAGCTTTCGAGAGGGACAAATATAATGTTGAGTTCTATTTCAGAATTTGTCCCGGCTGTGATCAGTACTATCAAGACGATGTTAAATTTGCGCTGGCAAAAGCTGAACTGGAGTTTGTTGAAAGAGAGTACAAAAATAATCACCTGCTGTATATTGATGCATTGAAAGAAAGAATGATTACACTTGATTTTAAGGATGATCATGATAGGCCGGAATTGGAGATTATCTGCTCTAAAATTCTTTCAATCATTGAGGAGGTTGATAACGATCCTTTATTGCAGTACAATGGGCTTACTCGTGCGATGGCTATGGCACAACGAGGCATGGGGAGTTTTCGTTATCAGTTAGAAAATCTGAAGGAAGCAAAGAAACATTTTGAACAAGCCAAACATCTATATGAAGCTGCAGGGGATACAGTCGTCGCAATGGGGATGGATAGGAAAATTCTTATGATTGAAGCGAAGCTGAGTGGAAACAAACCCGAAGTGGATAAGGCAGCAAAAGTAATTTATTGGCGAAAGCTTTACAACGAGTGTGTAAAAAAAAACGGTGAAAATCATCTATTTTCAATAGATGCAGGTATTTTACTTGCCACAGTACTTGGCAAAGCGTATCATACAATTGAAGCAGAGCGACACCTGAAAAATTTGGTGCAGATTAGCCGTCGTGTCCTTGGAATTGAGCACAAATTAACGAAGAAGGCTTTAGCTAAGTTGCAAGAAATAAAGGTGAGGGAAGTTTATGTCAGCTCCGAGAAAGATTGGTTCCAGGCTTTGCGATATGAAAGTGATGGTGAGAAAATTGTGGTGCAGGGGCCATTACCAGATCGACCATTACCAGAGCGTTTGAATGAGAGAAACTTGGATGAAGAGAAGATATTGACAGTTGCAAGTAATGACATCGTCCCTACAGAAGGGACACCAGTAGTTGTCAAAAACCTACAATGTAGCCAATATCCTTCCATCCTTGTGCCCGCCTTCATGCGGCTGAAAAGGGCGTCGTACCTCAATGGGAAGATTGGAGATATAAGAGCTTACTCCGAAGACGATAAAATCTTCGAGATTCATTTTGAGGAAGAAGGCTTCAAGCCTACCAAAGTCAAGCTTGAAAATGTGAGTATTTTGTTTGGCTTGCCGGAGCAAAAGCTGAAGAGGAAGGCTTGGAGCCTGCCGAAAACAATTTTGGCACTTTCAGCTCTCATTTTCATCCACCAGAAAATGAGCCACTCTGGAATGAGAACACAAATAATGTTGCCTACACATACAAGTCCTTCAGTGACAGAGAATGAGTAGCAGATACAATAGTGTGTGTAGCTATGCGATTTAGTAATTATGCAATCTTCTGTGATTACTGTAACAGAAGTAAAGGCGACATTAATCTAGACGCAGGCAGTAACATCTTCTATAGCTGACTGCCCGAGTAAACTGTTGCTTCGTCCTCAAATGCCTTCAGCATACCTCCAATATCACTCTTCCTCGAGGGCTTACCAGCACCATCCTTCTCGTCCAAAGTCTTGACGAAATCAATGACATCATCAGGGCATGTGAAGTAATGCCGACCAAGCTTGGTTCTGCTGTCTCTGGGGTCTCGGTTGGGGCGAATATAGTACCAATCATGCAACGGATTGGAAGCTTTCACAACTCTCCATCCGCCTGTTTGAAGTACGGGCCAAAGGTTGTTCCAATCGTAGTAGTCATTACTTGACGATGAAGACTGAGAGGAGCAGGATTCAGCAGACGAAAGTAAAGGCTTGGCGGGATCCTGTGGTTGCGTCTCGCACCCTTCAGGAGTACTTGGATGCTTTGATGAAGTCTTTACACGCTTTGGAGGTTGCTTGGCCTGATGGATTTGTGCTGGTTCAACATATTCTTCGTACGCGGGTTCCGATTCTTCGTATCCGTCGTCGAAGTAGTTGATTTGCCTAGCAAACCCACAAACATCTTCTTCAGAGAGGAAATAATCAATATGAAGTTCACTGCTGCCGTCTCCCGGATCACAATCTGGGCGTACATAGTACCAATCATGCAACCGGTTGTACTTTCCAGCTTTGACGACTCTCCATCCATCTTTTTGGAGTGCTGGCCAAAGAGTCTTCCAGTTGTAGGGGTCGGGACGAATCGGCGTAGACGAGGCATGCTTCTTCTGCTCTTGTTGGGGAGAAGTACGGCTCTTCTTGACTGTCTTCTTCGACTTGATCTCAGCCGCAGCTGCTGACTTGGCCTCGCTGAAATGGCTCTCATCAGAAGAGGTGGATAGACTCTGATTCCTTCCTCTTCCACGAGAATCTAAATCCTCAGCAGTAACTCTACGGTTCCATCCGTAGTTCCTCTCCGCAAAACTTTTGACATCTTCCACAGATACAAAATATTCCTTTCCTTCTTCCCCATCCCTCACATTACATCCAGGTTTGATGTAGTAATAATCAGTCATCAACCCAGTGCCCACTTTCCAGGCCCATCCTGCCTTTCTCATTGTTTTCCAAACATCGCTCCACGCATCGTCTGGGTGTATTTGTTCCCCTTCCAAAGATGGAACATTTTCATCCGCGCACTCATTGACGAATAACTTCTTTGACTGGAATCCTGATTGACTGTAGGTACTCCTTGCCTCTGAGAATCGACTAATGTTGTCATCGTCGTTGGCATCATTGTCACTGGAGGCCATTTCTTCCTCAAACTCTTCCTCCTCTTCTTCCTTCATTACTTCCTCCTCCTTGATGGACTTCATCTTTTCGTCAGCCTTGGATTTCAAAGTCTTCATCTTCTTCGCCACAGGTTTATCAATCGAAATCTTCTCCGTACGCCTCCGCTTCTCCGGCAACTTATTCTCATTCAAATCCTCCAAAGCAGCCCGACGATGTTCCTCATTACTACCACCAACAACAACCTCCCCCTCCACAACCTCACCAACCCAACCATAATTCCTCTTGGCAAACTTCTGCACATCCTCCACCCTCTCAAAATAATCCTCCCCCTTCAACCCACCCTTAATCGAACAATTCGGTTTAATATAATAATAATCCATCATAAGTCCACTCCCCGCCTTCCACGTCCATCCCCCACTCTGACGCATCTTATCCCAAACATCCCTCCAAGGTTCATTTGGTCCAATTGTCGTCAATGGATGGAGTGGGGGTACAACCTCCCCTGCATACTTGGCATGTTCGCCTATAATCTCTTCCAATGCCTCAATGGTATTATGTCGAGTTCCCCATCCATACACATTCCGTGCAAAGCGTTGTACTGCCTCCTCGGAATTGAAGTAGTCAATGTCTTGTTGACCAGATTTGATTTTGCATCCTGGTTTGATGTAGCGGTAGCCGGTCATTAGGCCGACTGGGCCTTTCCATGTCCATCCTTTGCTTTTCATGATTTTCCAAACTTGCTTCCAGGGAAGTGGTGACTGTTGTGTTGTGGTTGTTGTTGTTGTGGTGGAGTTGGTAGTTTTGGAAGCGGATTGAAATTTCTTTGGAATGTGTTGTGATGCTTCCGGTCTTGATTTGGTGCCACCACCTCCTCCTCGTTTTGACTCGGCTACTTTCTTTGACATGATTACCTTTTGCTGTTTCATTTCTTTTGGTTGCACCGACTTAGACTTGGTCGTTGCAACATTGGTAGCACCATTCTTGGTTGCAGTAGGATGAACAGCCACCTCCAAATTCTGCACCTTCGTTTCACCATCCTTCTTATTCTCCACCCCTTCATTCTTCTTCACAGTAACCTCCACATTATTCTTAGCCACATCAGTAGAAGCAGCAGCAGCAGCAACACCCAAAGTCTCCTCCACCACCCCCTCCCCCTCTTCTCTAGGAGGCAAAATATCCGCACCAACATCTAACGCCAAACAATTCAATGCCATATCCACCGCTTTTTGAAATTGGATTGCATAGTTGTACACAGCTCTTTGCTCCTCACTTCCTTTGCCCTTGGAAGAAGAGTATCGTCGAAGTAAAGCAGTACAACACTCCTCCAGGTCACACTGCGCATCATAAAATGACAATACACGTGTGGAATTCTCCGAGTCTAGTTCGTCGAGGGTGGAGTTCAATTCTACAAATTGTAATTCTTTCTCTGGAAATATTGATTCACCACCACCACTAACTGTTAAATTATTCCCCGCTGCTGCTGGGGGTGGAAGTGCCAAAGTTGGTTGCTCACCGCCAGAAGAAGCCTTTAACGCATCATCCCAGCCCAATAAACGGGCCACAACCGCATTACCATATTTGCGATGCTTTAACGAAAACTTGGCCTTGATTCGCGGACTTGTAGCCTTGCTTAAATCACGGACTAGTTCTCCGTAACTTTCGTAGAGTAGTGCTGGCCAATATTGCAGTGTCAAGGGGTGGTTACCGTTGTTGTTGGTGGAGTGGTTTTGAGGGATCCAGTTGGAGGGGAGACGAATGAAACGAAGGCGTTCGTAGGAGGGGTATAAAGTTGGTGCGGAGCGGTATTGTGTGTATTGGGCTAGGGCTTCTTTTGTTGCGGTGGATGTTGTAGGAGGGGCGGTTGTAGTTGTGGGTAATTGGGAGGGAGGACGAGCATCGGGTGTGATGGCCGAGATGGAGTGTTGTTGATTTAGTACTGCGGCCATTTTTATTGTGTCTATGATGTGTGCAATTCGGATGAATCGACGGTTAATTATATGATGATGATCTAACCACTTTAATCGAGGTGATGATCAATAGCAGACTATGATGTTATATGTTATTATAATGATTGATAGCCGCGTAGTAGAAGAATGTAGTGAGCGAGGCAGGGTGCATGTCATGGAATTTCTTTTGCAAAAAGTGGCGATGAATGTGAAGGCCGCAACGTATCTAAACGATTGTCTGTACGTCACTTTTATTTGAGTATGTGTTAAATAATACAAAAGATGTGAACATGTCAGAACCAAGGTGACCAACGGTCGGGGTTTCAAGCCAACGGTGGGCTTCTTCGCTATAAATCGCTATACTGAAATCTAACATATCAGGGTGCAAACCGACGCCGTTTTCATTGCTGCTAATGAAGCACTTTCGAGGAATGATGAAGCCATTTACCAAGTAAGGGCAAGCACTTCATCATTATATTTGGCATGATGAGTTTGACGACTAGATATGGCTGTATTGAACAGAGATTCGTCTAATCTTACACAATCTTCATAAAACTGGACCTCTTTCCACGCCAAGAAGTGGGTGTTTGCCAGGTCCAGGTGGTGGAGAAGAACTGGGTTAATAACGATGAAACAGCACTGTGAAGTATTTGTGAGATGATTTGTCTGGATGTTGTTGTATTGTGCCTGCGAGAGACTTCTTCTGTAGATCACCTATCCATTATGTTGGAAGTATAGAGTATAGAGAGGAAGGCTGGCAGAGGCAGAGAGCAGCGAACTGAAATAGGCAATGTATAAGCACGATATGAGAAATGCTCGTGTTTGGCCAAGTAAATATAGACTATTGAGTCTTACTCTCTCAAAATATATGAATGCAACACTTCAGCTTCAGTCAAGATTCTTTGGATCGGGCAGATCAAAGACGATACGTAAATTCTCATGTTTGACTTTGACGGGCTTCAGATCTTTGTCTTCCAAATGCACCACCCATCGATCACTGAGCGTGCAATGTTCTCTAACATCTCCAATTTTCCCATTGAGATGAGCAGCCTTCTTCAACCCGTGAAGCATGACTGGTAATCCAAATGAGAAAAGTATTTCTGCGCTTGGAACCACATCTGTTGTTCCAGATGCTGCGTTGTTTTCCAAAGTTTCAACGGGGACTCCATTGTCCTCTCTAACTACCTTGGACAATGGACCCTGAATGACGCAGCTCTTTCCATCATTCTCATACCTCAAAGCTTGGTACATCTCCTCAGTTCCTATCCAAACAACATATCGCAATTTTAGCCTCTGCCACCACAACTCGGCATTTTTCGTCTCTTTGTGATCAGATCCATGAACGCGGTGACTGATAATCACCAACCTATCTAGTAACCTTGAAGCCTCAATCGTGTGATTCGCCAGGGAGAGTCGTGATGCAAGATGTACGCCCAACTGCATTGTTCCAACATCATTTTCACCATTCATTTGAAGCACGTAATCATAACGTGCTCGTTGATCGCTCAAATCACTCTCCGTCTTCTTTGGAAGACTGCCGCCGCTGAGCCTCTCTTCAACTGCGGCAATGTGTCCCTCGATTGACTTGACTATCAATTGCAACTCACGATCCCCCGATACTACGACGATATCTCTAGCTTTCTCCAAGTAATACTTGGCCTTTTCAAGGCATCGGTTACTACCAACGGAGAAATTGAACCTCCCAATATCCAGGTACACACCGGTCAATGTTACGTTGCTCAATAGAGGAACATTACTATTCTTCATTTCATCAATCAGTGAGAGCATCTTGGCACTTATCTCCTCCCCTTCGATTCTATCAGCTTCCTTTGCAGCATTAAGGACTGAAATCCTTCGTTTCAACGCCCGAAGATACCACCGATCTACCTCGATGAACTCCCTCTCAAAAAATTCCAATTGAGCTTTTGTCATATCGTAGTAAAGATCGTTTTGATATTCTTGCTTACAGTTGGGACAATTCTCAAAGAATTTTTCGTCGAACATTTTCGACATGATGCGCACTCCTCTCTCTGCCAAGTCCTTGCTCTTGCTCTCAGCATATTTAACGAGGCATGTGACATGAGCGAAGCCGCTGTGTCCTCGGCAGGAGCAATCCCGGACAAGCGGCGCTCCCGAATCGTCCGGCCCCTCCTCGAGGCACAGCCAGCATGATGCTCCGTCGGGGGGCGTGAGGGACACTGCAGAGGTTGATTGAGATGCGCTGCTCATTATTATTGCGTGGATCGTCTGGAGTGGGGTCTTTTGAGAGGCAGCAGTTGATCTTTACTTGGCAAAGGCAAGTGAAGGGGCATGAGGCGTGAGCGAGGGTAGGTGTGAAAGATTTTCCCAAACTGGTTCACACCGAATGTTATAACGCTCGC